>Ga0247815_10001651_pt1 | contig 16980 bp, 19 predicted proteins | sample UWRJL194509B1_FD_181014 | JGI IMG/M metagenome (GOLD analysis project Ga0247815, IMG submission 181014) | Plant litter microbial communities from Arlington Agricultural Research Station in Wisconsin, United States - UWRJ-L194-509B-1 | ecosystem: Environmental > Terrestrial > Plant litter >...
TCAAACGGGGTACGTCATGGCAGGACTGGGAGCCGCAGGAGTGATGGTAGCGGTCACACACCGCGTCGGCGCGGTCAGGTGGCTACCAACCCTATCGGCACGGTCAGGAGCGCTACCAGAGCGCTACAGCACTCTCCCATCGGCTACTGAGCCGCTTGAGCGACAGTAGCTCACTAGACTTCTAAGTAACGCTCCATAGGGCATATATAGGGCTACTGAGCAGATTGCACTTTGCAGATGACGACCGCAGCCACTTTCAACTACCGCCCTGCCTGGCGAATATCCGATCCTATCAGCTTGTTCCCACAGTCTGCTGCATGATTAGACAGGAAGAGCAGTAGGCATCATTCTGGCGCAGTGGTGATTACCCTGCGGATACGAGCTTTGAGCGAGTTAAACCATGTGCGGTTGGACGAGAGGCAAGAATTAAAGCGCGCCGAACACGCTGATCGGCCCTTAAATTGTGAATATTACCAGTCACGAGTTCATGTTTGCGTTCAAACAGCTTGTTGTGGCTTTTGGCGAGTATAAGTGATATCATACCGGGGAGGGCGGTCACAGCAATGTCTATTTGAAACAACAGTATGTACACAACCATCCCCTTATCTACTCGACAAAACAGGATCTCAGCCACGTTGCCGTTCTAGTCCGTTCAGCACTGTCCCTCACTGACAAGAGTATCCCCTTGAAGGTCAACGTCCAGTGTCAGCCCATTCGCTCCATACAAGTTGTTGTTGCTGCTAGCAGGGACGAGTTGGAGGATGTTATCTGACTATTGCTGGATCGACCGCATGTGGGGCAAAGTCAGACGTCGGCGACGAGCAGGGAAGGAAATGCACCAGTACGGGCGCACTTCTCGGACCCCTGGCAAAACGTGGTTACAAGTACCAGCGTTCCTCGTTGGAGTACAACGAGGGCCCGGTCGATTCACAACAAGGCCGGGTCAAGTAGTGACGACTGGCAGTTTGAGTTGCGGCTCGTGGTAGAACTAGTACGGACAACACGCACAAGTGAAGGCGAGTATGAGCGTGTCGAGAATGATGAAGGCCGCGAGGATGTTGGCCGTAGATTGGTTCATGGTCGATAGAGCGAATATGAGCAACGAGCATCGATGTAGCGTATCCTTGTCGGCGTTGTGTCGTGTGGAAATAGACAGAAGGTGGTGACTGACGGCGACGAGCTATGCGCATGAGGCACAAGGGACGCGAGACAGGTCAATATAACAGTTCAACATCACAATAGACGAAGACGCACAGGGAGCGCTGTAGGCGAACGCGCCTACGAGTTACAAGAGGGCATGAAGTCCGCGACATGATGAAAGGTGCGTCGAGGGTGGGCGCAGGCGAAGCACAAGGCGCACAGCAGGCCATGAACCAGGGACATCGTGCCAGCCCCGACAATGTACGACGCACAGATCAGCTCGGTGGCGCTAATGTTGATCCGAACGCTAAACACGCACATAGAAGGGAAAGGCAAACAAAGGGTCAGCTCTAGAGTGCGAGTGGACGCGACGGCCGCGCGATCCCTGCATACCAATAACATCGACGATCTGGTACGTCGCGCCCACGTTGAAGTTGGCAAGTCTCTTGTTGATCAGCTGCGGCATCCTGCTTCAAAGATCTCGGTCTGCGCGGGTCGAGTGTCTCGAAGGTCTGTTCTGTTTCGTTCAGTGTGGATGTCAAGAAGATGCGCAAGGATCTGGACGTGCGTAGACACGCGTGGCTGTGGACGAGGAGAAGACAAGGAAGACGAACGGGTTGATGCGCGCGCGCGCGGTGGGACAAGAGCAAGAGACAAGCGCACGTCCGTAGCCGAACACTTCGGCTCCTGTTTGGGCGGTCTCGGCCGCCTCCGGGCCGTCCCGTCGACGCACGTCTTGGCTGCTGTCTTCCTCTTCGTCTCTACCCGTGACGACGTCTCATTCGGATTTTTATGTACATCAGATGTAATTCTGTAGCTATACTGCTGGCCGATAATCGTCTCATTCATTCTTCGGTTATACCGCGTTGCCTGGCCTCCTCGTTCTCAGCCATGCTACTGGCCGAACTTATTTTGACTGCGCCAATTTACAGCGACAATAGACTCTATTTGAAATGCTTGTCTCTACATCATTTTACGCTTGAGAAACAATATCAATTCCGCATCTCTCATCCCTGAACCGCCGCGTCGTGCATTACCACCGTGTCCCCGCTGCATTTCCACCACGTCGAATATAAGGCGTCACAATCTTTTGTTGCTAACTATCATCTCAACATGCACCCAATGCTCTCCCCGTTAGAATCGCTCTCATCATCTGCTAAACCCCGCACAGAAGAGCATGGAAGAGCATATCAATACTCCATGCAGCAAGATGAACACGGTTCCAACATACTATATGTATGATTTGGTCCACGAGCTCGACGAATGGGTGTGCAGGAGGTCCAGCAGCATTCTTCATAGCCGGGTATATCCGAGTTCACCACACCTGCGCATGAGGACCAGTTTCAACATGCGCAGATGAATGGAAGTACGCGCTATGCTAGCAGAGCATTCAGTCCTTTACGTTCATCTGGACGTTCCATCAACACAGTGGGCGATGCTTGACGACCTCCATCGTATACACCGTGTGGCAACGCACAGGCACAAGCAAGGAACAGCTGTGAGTCGAGTTCGTGAATAGTCGAAGAAGAAAAGAGCGCATATTAATGCGGCGCGCGACTATTTAAGAGAGTTGTGTTCAAGTGCGACCACGGAACGAATGGCATCGCCACATGAGGGTATGGCGTTCTGTTGGCTGGCCGGTTTCAAGATTACAAACTCAGGTACCGGGCTAATATGGCATTGTCACTATATGAGCTCAACACCTGTGTGTTGACCTGGGAGCGAAAGCTGTTGCTTAGTAGGCTGTACTCGTCTTTGCCACTCTTACCCTCGATTCTTGGCAGTTTCAACGGCACTGCTGCTTATACCCAACCCAACACCTCACGCCAGGGATCGTGCGCTCCCAGTGCACGACGAGCATACAAAGTCAAAAGAGCCGCTTCTCTGTTTGTTTTTCCATGCTACATCGCTCCCTCGGAGTTCATTCTCGCACTTCTGTCATTATCTTCAGTGCTTTTGAAAACTCGATTTTGTAACAATCTGCGTAATTTGGATGGCATGTCGCGCGGTGAATCTGTTGCGCTGCGTATTGCGCTCTCGTCTCCATCGCTGCTGTTGCTTGCGCCTTGAATTCAAGGCTTCTGTCAAACCATACTCCCAAGAGCTTAAACCTCTCGACGTTCTTTACGCTGTTTCCTCGTATCTTAATGCCGCTGGGCTGGTAGTCCAGATTTCTTCACTTAGCCTAGTTCGCAAAGTCTCGTGGCTTCATCCTATTGAATTATTAGAGCGAGTTGTGCTCATCCTCGCAGTCGAATTCTCCACAAGGCCTTTCCACCATACATTTGAGCTTAGCGTAAGCTTCGTTGAAAATGTAGACGACTATGATTGGTGTAAGGTCATTGACAAACCCTGGCTTTGATTACTCATCTCTGTCATCGTCCATAGCATTGGAGCATTGTTGAACAAGTATAGGATCATTAGCAGGGTATTGTTCTTGCTGATGCCACTGTCGAGGAAGAATCGAGCACAGTTCCGGCTGCTGGTAAGTCGGATGTATTAAGATTATTCCTCTTATGATTTCGGCATTTCTTTCAGCAGTGAAATCCAAGCTGCAGTCACAGCCAATTCCCTCGCATTTCCACAAGCGAAGTATCCAAGCAACATAGATTCAAACTTTCCCAACTGCTTCTCTGCGCAAAGCCAAGACAACTGCGCAGCAGAACTTACTCTAGATCTCTCTGATCTAACCGTGGACCGCACCCAAGGAAATTATAAGACTCATCATCTTAGGTTTTCATTGCTTCATCCGTAATAAGAACCACGGCAACCTCTGAATCAAAATCTCTGGATCTTGAATCACTGCTTCGACGGGGAAACCTGGATTAGACAACAAGGCAGCGACACCGATATTCCGGGCCAAAATATCTGACCTTGTCCATTGTGCATGCAGCATCAGAGCTTCATTTAAAAAAACATTACCTTAAACTAGACATTTGTCTTAACTATTAACACTACAAGTGGTTTCAAGAGAGGCTCAGTGGCTGAGGTACAGCAGGTCGAAACTTTGGGTGGCGAGCTGTTGCTCGTACGCCTAACCGTTTCGCCGTGCCTTCATTATGACTAAAGCCAGCCTAATAATTGCTAGGCAATATTAGGAACCATCTCAAATCATCAGACCATCCGCACCTGAGAAGCTCATAATAGACCGCGCATGCGGCGTGATGCAGATTCTTTAAAAGACTGTACTATTACACATATAAACACACATCTTGCACCCATCAATTCTCTCATTCTCTTCCGAGTTATTCCAGCGTAATGGTGGTAACATTGTCGACGCGATCAACAAGTCGCAGACCATCCAAGACGAGAGCTGAAGGATCAACGCCCATTTCGGCAATGATGTCCATGACCTGCGCTCTCCAAACAGACTCTAGATTCCGATAGTGCTCGAAGTCTCGCAAAAAATACTCGTCAGGAGTTTTTGCCCAAAGTCGAAGTTTCTCCAAAATTGGAAAACGCGCCATCGTTTCCTGAGGAGCGTGGTGGGGTCGAAGCAGCTCCTTTGGCAGTTTTTCCTCGAAAATACGAATGTCTTCTTTGTACCCCCAGTAGGAAGAATTATTAGTATAGTTGCCAGGAAACACTTTGGATAGTATTTGAACGTCAATGGACATTCTTCGGACGGCCGGAAACTCCAGCGCAAGACGCAGAAGAGGCAGAAGGAATGCCGCTTCTATGTCAATCGTCGTAAATCGGGCCACGAGGTTGAAGTACGGTCTGAGCACGTTGCCGGAGCGTCTGCTGTAAAACTCACGAATGATGGGTGTGCCATATTCTTCGTCGGATAATTGGTCTCCCGTAAATCGTAAAGTATCCTCTTGAACGCGAATATGATCATTGCACGTCCGAGTGGCATGAAGGCGCAGATCGTTTGGTAGACCACGCAGATATGGTGTTGGATCGAAGTCGGGAACAAACGGGAGGATGGGAACACCTATTTTGCGCATCTCAGAGGTCGAGATATGACGGTGAACGTTTTCCAAAGGTACATCGACGACTTCAGGGAAGCTTTGATGGAGAAAAATAGGCGGTAGACTGATGAACAGTGTGTGACGCGTAACCGGAAGGCCAATGTTTGGGGACAAATCACTGCATAGTCGAAGATGCAGGGCCTGAAGTTGGGGCGTGTGAGCTCTGAGGTCTATGCCACTGCCTTCATGATATGTCAAGTGGAGGATTTGGACTGCACTGAAGGCGGCCACGGGGAAATGGTCCGGTGGAAGAGTGACATCGCAAAGCACCACGTAGTGCAAGCGAGGTGCAGAGTCTCTTAAAAATGAACAAGATATCTCTGGATGAGCACCCCGGAAGGCAGAGTGCGTGATGAACAAAGATTCAAGCATCTGCGCCGGTTTGTTGCATGCTTTGAGCAGAATGTCAATGAAGATTGTCGATGCCGAAAATATGTATAAATGCTTTGATACTGGCAAGACAGTGTTTATATACTGTCCGAGCTTCGTCCAGATATCGGTGTAAGGGGGCACAATGGTCTCCACGTCTGACACGTGACCGTCGAAGATGACATCCAACGTCAGGCTCAACGAGACTGGAACGGCGACACTTGTGACCTTGTGTAGATCCCGAAATATCTTTTCATAAGCCTGTTGGTCTGGTATGATTGTGCCTACCGGCACATCGAACTTGAGGTCGATGTAGTACTGTCCATGGGCGCGTGCGCACATACGCCAACGCTGGCAAATCTGTGCTACACACATCACAGTTGTGTGTTCACAAAAATCTAGAATCAGTTCGATTAGCTCATTGGCAAGCGTTGTGGTCGGATCGGACATCAAGGTCAAACTGCGTAGAGGACGAGGAAAGAGGGCGAGCCATGTTCGGCGTATCGCCGATCCGCAGCAGTTCGTAATACTTTCACTCATACAGCGCTTTGACCAAGAGGATTGAAATTGCCGGTTCAGCCTTAAGCCAGGTATTATAGACTTTTTGCACACAATTTATACATTGTAGACATTAAGTACCGCCTCTCGCGAGGTATAATGACAGGCTTCGCTCGCTTTCTGGTACTGACTAGCAAAGTCAAGTACTACTGAGCGGTGCTCAATCGCAATTGGTGTTGAGCATACAGTAGCGTAAAAAGAAAACGCATTTAAGAAACAGCCGAACGTGACTAAACATGTACTAGACACTCCTTCATGCTGTTCATCGCGCCCAGTCTCGTCCCAGCACGTCTGGAACAGAGTATGTTACCCCGTCAACACGATCAGCGAGTTGAAGACCATCCAAGACGAGGACAGACATATCGACCCCCATCTCTTCAACAATGTCCACGACTCGTGCCCTCCATAGAAACTCCACTTGCGGTTCCACCTCGAAATATCCAAAGGACTTGCCAGGAGGACTCGCCCAAAGTCTTAGTTTCTCAAGAACAGGAAACCTCACCATCATTCCTTGATCTGCGTAGTCGGGTCGGAGGAGCTCAGTCGGCACCCTTTTCTCAAAGAGACACACGTCTTCGTCGAGCTCCTGCACGTAGAAAGACGTATCGTCCTGACGGCGGGGAAACACCTTAGACAGCATTTGAACATCGATGGACATCCTCCGAACAGACGGAAACTCCAATGCAAGGCGCAAAAGAGGCTGCAGGAATGCCGGCTGAATTCCGATCGCCGTCAGCCGGTCCAAGAGATTGATATACGGTCTGAGCACGTCGCCAGAGCGTCTGCTGTAAAACTCGCGTATAATGGGCGTGCGATATTTATCCTCGGATTCTTTGCCTCCAAGAAATTTCAAAGTATCCTCTTGTACGAGAAGATATTTACGACATGTACGAGTGGCGTGAAGTTGTAGATCGTTTGGTAGGCCACGCAGGTATGGCATTGGGTCGAAATCGGGAACAAATGGGACGATGGGCACACCAATGGCGCGCATCTCGGAACTCGAGATATGGTGAGGAATGCTGTCCAGAGGTAGAGATTCGTCCTGGGGGAAGCCCTGATGATGCAAAACAGACGGTAGGCTGATGAAAAGTGTGTGAAGCGCAACCGGAAGGCGAATGTTCGGCGACAAGCCGCCAAGTGGTCGAAGGCGCAAGACCTGGAGTTTTGGTGTCTGAGTTCTGAGGTCTCTATGACCAGCAGCAGTCGATGCAAGGTCGATCGCTGTGACCGCAGAGAAAGCAGCGATGGGGAGATGGTCGGGTGGAAGACTGATTTCGGAGAGTCGCACGTCGCGAAGGCGAGGAGCAGAGCCTCCAAAGATAAAACTAGTCATCACTGGATTGGGATCCAGAAAGCCCGAGTGGGTGATGGCAAATGACTCGAGTATCGGCGCTGCTTCATTGCATGCGTTGAGCAGAATCTCGATGAAAGCCGTCGACTCCGAATATAGTTCAAAATGCATCGATAGTGGTACGACAGCTTTCGCATACTGTCCTAGCTCGGTCCAGATATCTATGTAATAAGGCTCATTGGTGTCCATGTCTCGCATGCCACTCTCGAGGTCGTCAGTCAACACCAAGGCCAACCATACTGGAACGGCGGCACATGTGGCCTTGCGAAGATCACTAAATACCTTTTCGTAAGCTTCCTGATTTGGTGGGTTGCCGTTGATGTGCATATGGAAGTCGAGGTCAAAGAAGTAGAGTGGATGGGGGCGTGCGCACGTCCGCCAACGCCGGCAGATCTGAGCTGCGCACACAACAGTTGTATTTTCGCAAAAATCCAGAATAAGCTCGAGTAGCTCAGTGGGAAGCAAAGCGGTTGGATCGGACATCGTGGAAAATGGCGCAGAGGTCGAGGGAAGAGGCAGAGCAACGTGCCCGGTCGCTGCCGATACAGCTCTCTTCCTCGTCCCCTGTCGCGCGAAATCGGGAATGGCAGGTGCGTTCCGCCGCAACCTCATCTTTCCCCTTTGATCAAATCTCTCCTTTAGGCCTTGTTTCATACGGAGGAGATGACTCTTCAAGTGAGAACGACGCGTCAACAGGACAAAATGTGAGCGTGTCCGTTTTGTAGCACGCGCACGGCTCGACCTCCATTCTCGCACGCGCGTAAAATTACCGCAGGAACTCAATGCGCCTGTTGGTACACTGATTGCTGATGTTTCTCGTGGTCAGTCATCTCTTCTGTACTCTGTATGATGGTTAGATTGTCTACTGACGCTGCAAACGGTCTACAGGTTCGATCCGCATCATCAAGCGCAGTGTCCAACACATCAAGGCGATTGTGCGCGCGAGAAGCCGCACACCAGACACGCCAGTCAGGACTGTGACGACGAGTCAGCGTACTAGCTCTAATACCTCGACGAGCCGCGTACCCGAAGACGCCCGCACTGTGGATGATTCGCTCGATGATGCCGCACAACTACGCCAGCTCGTACTTCCACGATTGGTACCAGGACCGCTATACTTTGGCATTCCGCCTGCGCCTGAAGGAGAGCCTAACCCCGCACTCGCGGCATGTGCCTTCTCTGCCCATTCCCCTCGCAGTTGCTTATACCCTGCAGGCGAAACTAGCCAACTTCAGATTCCTCGTGCACAGTCAGACTTGGCACTTAACGATACGCTTATGACAAGTCGCGCCTTCCGCGACCCATCTATGCGCGACCCTGGCCGAGGTCGTCGATGTCGACGAGCAGGGTACCGCGTTCCCTAACCTGGATGTTCGAGATCCCACCGACGTACACGTGGATTGGTTCTGGGACGTACTTGGTGCGCTCAGTCTTTTCCTAGTAGCTTTTGTCGTTCTTTTGTCAGCGCGCTGATACCGTTCCATTGGGCTTTCTTTCTTCTACTTGGCCGTGCTACTTGATCCTTGCGTCTGGCCCTCGAGCATCTGCTTTTGCACGTTCACATCCTGGGTGCGCCACTGTGCTCGTTGTGCTCGTCACACGTTTCTCTCATGGTGACCTCGACCATGGCTCGCCATTCGATGCCGGCACTTCGTCGATGCTCTGCGTGTCCACTTTCAAAAAGCGCCTCGTTCGGCAACACGCACCATATGTACTCGCTCACATGGACTGCCGGTGGCATGTTGCTTCTGGAGCGAACGCTGTTGTCCATACACGATATGACCTCCTCGCGGTCTCACTAGATGTACCACCAATCCCAACCCTCCTACTCAGCGTACATGAAACGCACATTTCTCCCACGCCCCACCCCGCTCACTCAATTCGATCATCAGAAAGTAGGCAACGACCGACAAGAGACTTGGCAAGCTGCTATCAAACACGGCGGCATCACGTTCGCGTCGTCTTCCTCCTCAAGATTTGGTGATGCAGGCGTTTCAAGCAGGCGAAGAAGTGGGACGGTAGGAAAAGCAGAATGACGCAGCGGGAAGGAAGGAGAGGGGTTGAAGCCGTACAAGCGTGATGATAGGGGCGGTAAGAAGTAGTTTCCACGTGGTGTTCGACGAGGGGATGTGTTATGATCTACCAGAGTATAGCTGTATTTACATCGTCGCACCATCCAATACAGTCAATACAGTCGTTTCTTGCTCACATCTGCCATGCGATGAGCAACGCGAAGAATCTACCATGCCACATCATGCTCGCCCATATTCAACCCTCGCCTTGGTATGCAAGCACAGTTCTAGCCTCGCTGCCCTGCAGATCTCCCGCCAACAACTTGAGGAAGGTTTATCTTGCTCCAGCTCTCTATGACAAAGAGCCTTCATCGAAAATCATGGAAGCGTACTTTCGAGATACGGTGGTGGCCAAAGAAACTTGGACACCATGGTACCGGTATATTGAAGGCCACAATAAATTAAATTTTGGAGACAGAAATTAAGTATAGTATGATTCATAATGGATCATCACTCTGTGTGCTATCAGGTCTACTGGCCTGGGTTCGGCAAGGGTGACAAGATGGGTGGTGAAAACAAGCCTTTCACACGATGGATTAAAATGTTCAAAAAATCCATATTCTGAATCTAGATGGTCGATTTGTATATCAGATGTAAAAGAAGTAATGGGACATATAATGTTGCTGAGGTTCAGCACTCCTCCAAAGATGGCGGTTTTGGCGTGGGAAGTGCCGATGCAGCAACGTTGTGACGGCGGGGAAAGACTTTGGACAGCATTTGAACATCAATGGACATCCTCCGAACGGACGGAAACTCCAACGCAAGGCGCAAAAGAGGCTGCAGGAATGCCGGCTGAATTCCGATCGCCGTCAGCCGGTCCAAGAGATTGATATACGGTCTGAGCACGTCGCCAGAGCGTCTGCTGTAAAACTCGCGTACGATGGGGGTGCAATATTTATCCTCGAATGATCCATCTCCACGAAATTCCAAAGTATCTTCTTGTACGAGAAGATACTTATGAAACGTCCGAGTGGCGTAAAGCTGTAGATCGTTTGGTAGGCCATGCAGGTACGGCATTGGGTCGAAATCGGGAACAAACGGGAGGATGGGCACACCGATGACGCGCATCTCGGATCTCGAGATATGGTGAAGAATGCTGTCCAAAGGTAAAGAGTCGTACTGAGCGAAGCCCTGATGGTCTAAAACAGACGGTAGGTGGATGAAAAGTGTGTGAAGCGCAACCGGAAGGCGAATGTTCGGCGACAAGCCGCCAAGTGGTCCAAGGCGCAAGACCTGAAGTTTCGGTGTTAGAATTCTGAAGTTCCTGTGCCCAGCGCTAGTGGATGTATGGCTGAGATTCTTTACTGCAGCAAACACAGCGACAGGGAAATGGTCTGGGGGAAAATTGATATCGACGAGTCGCACTCTGCGAAGGCGAGGGGCGAAGTCTTCAAAGAGATAACCGGTAATCACTAGCTGAACAACTGGAAAGCCGGAGTACGTGATGGTAAACGTCTCGAGTATCGGCGCTGGTTCATCACATGCGTTGAGCATGATCTCGATGAAAGTCGTTGATTCCGAAAATATTTCAAAATGCTTCAATAATGGCAAGACAGCTTTCAGATACTGACTGAGCTCGGTCCATATACCGGCGTAAATCGGCTCAATGGTTTGCGCGTTTCGTACGTGATTGTCAGGTTCACTAGTCAGCCCCAAGCTCAGCCATACCGGAACGGCGCTACGAGTGACCTTGCAGAGGGCACTAAATAGAATTTCGTAATCCTCCTGTTTTGGTGGATTCGTGCTTATGTGCACATCTAAATCGAGGTCGAAGTAGTATCGTGGACGGGTGACCGCACACGAACGCCAACGCCGGCAAATCTGGGCTGCGCACAAGACGCTTTTGCTTTCGCAGAAATCGAAGATCAGCTCGAGTATTTCATCCGCGAGCGAGGCGGTTGGGTCCGCCATTGTGCGAAATGGCGCAGAGGTTGAGGGAAGAGGCAGAGCAGCGTAGCCGGTCGCTGCCGACACGGCGCTCTTCCTGCTCTCCTTTCGCGAGAAACCGGAGATGGCAGGTGCGTTCGGCCGCAACTTTATCTTCTCCCCTAGATTTATTTATTTCTTCCTTTAGGTCTTGTTTCATACGGAGGAGATGACTCTTCAAGCGAAAACGACGCGTCGGCGGGACAAAATGTGAGCGTGTCCGTTTTATAGCGCGCGCACAGCTCGACCTCCATTCTCGCACGCGCGTACAATCGACACAGGGACTCAATGCATCTATTGGTACACTCAGTGTTGGTTCTCGTGGTATGTTCACTCTCCTGTATTCTGTGTGATGACTTGACTGCCTACTGACGCTGCAAATGGTCTACAGGTTCGACCCGCATCATCAAGCGCAGTGTTCAACACATCAAGGCGACTGTGCGCGCGAGAAGCCGCACACCAGACACGCCAGTCAGGACTGTGACGACGAGTCAACGTACTAGTCCCAGCGCCTCGACGAGCCGCGTACCCGAAGACGCCCGCACTGTGGACGATTCGCTGGACGAAGCCGCACAACTACGCCAGCTCGTACTACCACGACCGGTACCGGGACTACTCGACTTTGGCATTCCGTCTGCGCCTGAAGGAGAGCCTGACCCCGCACTCGCGGTGTGTGCCTTCCCTGTGCCCATTCTCCTCGCAGCTTCTTATACCCTGCAGGCGAAACTAGCCAACTTTAGATCCCTCAAGCAGTCACAGAACCGGCACTTCAATGATGCGCTCATGTCGAACCGCGCCTTCCGTAACCCGCACCTGTATGCAACCCTCGTCGAATTTGTCGATGTCGACGAGCGGGCCACCGCATTCCCGAAGGACGTCTGGGATCCCACCGACGTACACGCGGACTGGTTCTCGGACAGACTTGGTGCGCGCACTCTTCTGCTATATGGTGTCGATCACGCTTTGGCTGGCGCGCTGATGCCGTTGCATGGGGCTTTATTTTCTTTACCTGGCTACGCTACATCATCCGCGCGTTCGGCCCTCGGGCATCTGGTCTTGCACCTTGCCGTCTTGGGTGGGCTGCTGTTCGTGTCGTGCTTGCCACATGTTCATTCCCGGCAACCCCGTCTACGGCGCCACTATTCGATGTCGACACCTCGTCGACGCTCGCGCGCCGGGTATACGTCGCTTTCCAAATCATCGTCTCCGACAACACACACCATGAACGGTTACTTTCTTACAACAACACCACTCGTATGGATTACCTGCGGCATGGTACTCCTCGGCTGAACACTGCCGCCCATGCGTGATACTGCCGCCACACTATGTCATTCCTTCATCCGCAACGCTCTCGCTCGTCAATCACTCAACCCTCATCACCCCACTCTCTTACGACCCGCCCCACCGCGACCCGCCAACCCAAGTCGACCGTCAGAAAGTACGTAACGACCAACACGAAGCCTCGCAAGCTGCGGGCAAACGCAGCAGCATCGCGTTCGCGTCATCTTCCTCCTCAAGAGCTGGTGGGACGGGCAGTTCGGGAGCGGGAAGGAGTGGGCTGGGTGGAGGTGCGGGAGGGAATGGAAAGGAGAAGGATAGGTGGAAGCCGTATGAGCGCGATGGTCGGGGCGGAAGGAAGTAGCCTCTGCGTGGCGTGGGAACCTGGGGCGGTGTCTCGAGCAGTAGGCGAAGGTAGTGTGTTCCCGTCCCTGCTGGTGTAATTCCGCTCAAGTCATAAGCAATGCATTTCCATTTGACTTGTATTCCGACTTGCTCTCTGTCTGGATCAGCAGTAGCCGAATGACATCGTGCATTGTCGCCTGCCACAGTACATTAAGCCTCGGCACAGACCTGCCACTTCGCCCTGCTCATGCCCCAGCTCACCTTCACTTCCGCTCTCATCATCTGCTATATCATGATCACACCATCACTTTTATGGCTGAAAGGGAGACTAACGAAGCTAGACCGGCATGCCGCTTGTTGCAGAACACACCCCACATGCAGGGAATGGTCATTCACGCGGCACCACTCGGACGTCGGACTACATGCATTGGATTTTGACAGAGACTCGTCAGCTGCTTGTTATGTCTGACGTGGGATACAGCGAAACAACGCGCAAGAACATCTGTATGATTGATGAAGAAGAAGGTGATTTGTGCAAAGGGAGCAGCCCCGTTAATGCCGGTGGAGCTGATTGAAGCTCTACCATAGTTATTTGACCGAATACCATGGTTCTTTGTGGGTTCGATACAGCAAGAAGAGGCGTCAGTTATGCCAGCGGAGATGCTTCACCACTTGGTGCTCCTCTGGAGATTGGAACAAACCTGCGATTCATGCGGGCTGCATTGATCGGCTCGGAAGGCCGCTTTTCCATGTGACCAAGAGTGATCGTGTCACAGTAAGACAGTCTAGATTGGGCGTGAACGGGTACGGTTAAGTACTACCGTACCACGAGAGTGAAGACGCGTTTTTGTGCTACTCGACAGATGGCCACCGTCTCTTGGGGTTCAGCGATTGTCTTTCTTTACCTCCAGCACCTGGTCATTGATTAAGTAAATTTTACTTGTGGCGGGAAAGTGGAAGTTTGCGCCACCGGAAACTCGCGAAGGCGACGACGAGTCGCCGGAACTGAGCCTTGAACGCAGTTCGGCTCGAAACCGCAGTTGTAACACGTCGCGCTGGCAAGTCGACTTGGCTTTGCTCGCTCTACCACCAGCCCTGCGTAATGGCCGCTGCAGATCCAGAGTACGAAACCGCAGTCCATGCGTCGACAAACGGATTCAACTATTCTGATGCGAGTGTTGTTCTGCTTGTCGACACGGAACACTTTGAGGTGACCACAGCCGCTTATCAATTCAGTTGCACCTGCCTGACATGTCTGTACAAGGTGTCACGCAACAGGCTGACCGCTGCGTGCCCTGCACTGCGCATGATGTTCGAGCTCCCCCAGGTCCGTCGCGGCACTACCGTTATCTGACCGTGACTAACCGACTCCTTCTTATACGATGATCAGCCCACTGGATCGACCCCTGTTGTACCTCTTCATAACGATCCAGAGGATATCAAGCACTTTCTCTGGTACATTCATGCTGAGTGAGTTACGATCGCGTGATTGAGTATCGCATCGCTGAACCTCACTGGAACAGACCACGCCTCTTCCTTCAATTCCGCGAAGATTCAAATAACGAACTCAAGTGTCAAAGAATGGTATCGATTGCAACAGTGCTGCACATGTACGAAAACACCCAGACCGCTCGCTGGGCGCTCGATTGGGCGTTCACGCTACTTGAGACGTGCACTCGCGGGTTCGTAGCATCTCCGCGGATGGTTAACGCGTTAGTTTGCGTCGCGTCAAGGTACTTTGACAGTCCAGACGAGCATAAGCGAACGCTGGCATCTCGAGCTCGCGACGTCTGGTGCGATACACTCGCGGATCTACAATCCGATCCGGTGCAGTTCTTACTTGGGGCAACGGAATTGCAGGACAATTTCTTGCAAGGACACGCATATTTTTATGTTTTGAGGCTTCCTGAAGACACAATAGCCAAGGATACACGCCTACGCGGAATCGACCGTCGACGCCTACTCATTGGTCGCGATGCTTGCACCAAGCTCAGTATCGAGGTGTACAGACAACCATGGGCCACACCTGCTGATCGCCCCAGCGCATCAGTCGCTACGAGTGTTTACAACGCTCAAACGCGTAATTATACCTCAGTTCAGACACAAACTCCCTGGCAGCCGAGGGTGGATACGCGGATTCTGTCTCAGCGGGACAACCTGTGGAAACTTTTCACCAAGAGCCCCTGGTCTTTGGATGACTGATGATGCAGGCCAAATTTGACTGAACACAGTCCGTTGTATTACTAAATTTGACCGCTTGGAATGATGTACTGTTTACGTTGCTGTATGAAGCGCGGTGGGTTCCCCGGTGTCAATCAGGAAGGTGCATGTCAAGTGGCCATCGTGCGTTATAGTATCAGTCATGTGATCAGAGTAAGTTCGAGCCACCGGGCCTCAGTAGACCCTGCTCGTATGATACTTTAAGCAGAGGTGGTCATGAGTATCAGCATAGACAGCGGGCGGCGTCGTGTCAGGCATAGAGCCGAATGGCCGATGCGGCGTAAGAGTGGGTGGTAAGCCCTTACCGGCGGCCGAACCCGTTCGCACGTCCCTCCTGTCCTTCTAACCTGCTGCCGAAGACCTCGATCATCTCTAATGTTTCACGCGCGCAGAGAGAAGCCGTTGGTGCAGCGCCTTGGAGCTCTTCTTGCTCGTCGTCATTCGTACTTGTCGCTAGTCAGTACCGTGGGTGATTCCTTTACGGCGGGGCACACCGACCGCAACGACGATGCGAGTCTTTGGACACACCGTCACGTGGAACTTCCTGCGGATATCTGGATCTCCATTTGGCTCATTATGCCTAATCTTGATAGGTTGGACATACCGCACGTCTGTAAGTCATGGCGACAAATGGCACTCGATTGTGCTCTTCTCTGGGCAGCATGCGACTATAGCGAAAGCCGGGAGCCCGGGTCGCACTCAGTAGACGACCGACGACTGCGTCATTCCGGAGTACTTCGCTTGTTTCTTGAGCGCAGTAATCCACATCCGTTCAAACTCGGTGTTCGTCTGTACGGTCCAGCGCACAATCAAGCAACCGGAGACTGGTCCTCACTCTTGCACGTCATTGGCACCAATCGCGCTCGATTCACTCATCTCCTTCTGAAAAACGCTCCAAGTGAGTTCGTGGAGGGCATCTTCAATGCAGGGGGATTATCATCCCTTCAACATCTGGGAATCGAGACAGACGACTCGTCTTGCTTATGGACACCGGCACAGCTGCGTAGGATCGCCGGTTCTTCTGGCTTCCAGACACTTCGCCTTTCTCCGACTGTTTACTGGTCTTCTGAAATTTCTGGGTCAATTGCACTGAAGGCCGAGAAGCCGTGTGTCACAGACCTCGGGACAATCACGATACTTCGTCAAACGCACTTGTCGGCCTTCTTGGCTGTTTTCAACTCACTCCGTGCGCTGAGTATAAAGCTCTTGCTCAGCGAGCACGATGATCCGGGTCGCGCATCGGTCCGTATCATTGACCAACTGGCAAGACTTGAGACATTCTCGGTGTCGCTCGTCCCGCCACACCCACTCCGAACTCCACCACACGCACTAGGGAACTTGCTTCCACCTGGCTCGACCTCACGAATCGCGCACCTGGCAGTGGATATAACCAGTACACGGGGCGTCGAGTCTGAGACGTTTGCATTATTCGCAGATCTGGCGGCTGACGACAAACTCGTGCTTGAGGTCACGGTCGGCACTCGGGACGAGGAGCACGGCGCTGGCCGGACACACAAATGGACACTCACCAGCGCTTTGCGCTCTCGCAGCCTCTTCTTACACGACGCTTTTGACACCGAAGCTATCACAGGATTGTTCGCCGCACTGGCCGCGAAACCTGCGATCAAAACGATCAAGGCGCCGGCTGGACTCCTCGCAGACATCCTTCGCAAAGCGCCCTCGACCGCGCTGAACTCAATCGCGACAGTCGACACCCAGTTGACAGCTGGTATACTGGCTAAGACGC
>Ga0247815_10001653_pt1 | contig 16970 bp, 17 predicted proteins | sample UWRJL194509B1_FD_181014 | JGI IMG/M metagenome (GOLD analysis project Ga0247815, IMG submission 181014) | Plant litter microbial communities from Arlington Agricultural Research Station in Wisconsin, United States - UWRJ-L194-509B-1 | ecosystem: Environmental > Terrestrial > Plant litter >...
TGCGGACTTCGGCCAGGACACCAGCAGTCGCCACGTCCCATATTCGCATTGTCTGAATTTTAGCACCCATTTTGCGTGATATCAAGGCAACGAGCTGCCCGTTTGGCGAGCAGGCGACACAATGAACACTTTTTGTGTCAAAATCGACCGCACGAAAAAAGACCAGTTGTCCGCTGTCGACTTTGCTTGTATAGATGCTACCGTCTTTCTTCCCAATCACTACCTTCATGTAGTCATGGGAGAAGCCTAGAGAACAGATGGGAGTTTCACTTGTTTGTAGTGGCGCACCAAGCGGCTGGCCGCTGTCCGTGTGCCAAATATAAACCTGTCCGACACCACCCACTGCGGCGATCAAGAGACGCCCATTGGGTGAAAATACGATCAAAGGCTGACTCGACACATATGTATCAATGTCAACAAACTTCCATGTTTCGCGGTTCTGGACGCGCACAATCACATCCCGAAACGCTGTACCTGTGTGCTCTGCGTCCTCCCTGACAGGCCTGCCAAGTGACCCAGCTGCTAACAGCAACGCCCGTAGCAACAGATCTGGTGAGAACACCATCGCTATGATAGGGTAATTGAATGGGTAATGAATTTCTTTTACTGCCTTCTGTGTTTGAGGTCTCCACAGTTGTCGTGTCGCGGAACAAGGACAACTTTTACATCCCGACGCGATCAGCTGTCCATCCGACGAGATGGCCACGTAGATCACCTCGCTTGTGTGACCAAGTAGAGGAATCGGCTTTGATTCTTCATTGAGCACATACCAGACGTGCATCGAGCCGTCGGAACAACCGAAGACGATATATGTCGTGTCGAGGGAGACCGCCATGCAAGTAAAGCCAGAAGGCTCGGGTAGCGATCGAGCTAGTGTTCTACTTGTTCTGATGTCCCAGATCTGAATGACGCCATTGCTGAAAGCGGCTGCAAGGTAAAGACCGTCAGGCGAATACGAAACTGAGTTGATTCGCCCCAAGTAGCTACGAAGCGTCGTTGCAGCCTCCCGGTTGCCGTGATAGTCCCAAAAGCGAATGAAATCGTGACCAATTACAGCCAGGTGCGAGCCATCGGGACAGAACAAGAGTGAGACGGTAGCATTGCAACTTTGCAGCTCATGAGAGGCATGTGCTGGCGTCTTGAGGTCCCAGACTGTAATGAAATCCTTGCGGTATGTCGCTGCAAGAACGTTGCCATCAGGAGAAATGGCAAAGGATGTGTCCTTAATTGTCTTGGACGAGTGATCCTCGGGTTGTAAAATGGGATTTCCAGATTTTTGGCCTGTAAGAATGTCCCAGATCTGGATGGCTCTGGAATGAGGCATGAATCCTGCTATGCGCCGACCATCGGGAGAGAATACGAGCCTGGTGACGGTGCTATCGAACTTTAATGTGGACATCTGCTCTCTGCTCTCTGTACTCCATATATGAACCCTACCGCCCCAAGACCCTGACACAATGATCGCGCCATCGGGCGAGAATACCGCTGATAAGAACTCTCCAGTACCCCCTGACAGCGTATACAGAGACTCTTGTTCGGTAGAGATACGCTTGACTCTCAGAACCTCGTTGCTAGAAATAACTGCAATGCATTTATCGTCCAAAACGAACGCAATCGCGAGGACAGAGCGATGATCCACTCTGATCGGTGCCAAGACCTCTTCGCCGGTCCGAGTATCCCAAACCCGCACGGTATCGTCTTCCGAGCCTGAAGCAAGAAATAGGGCGGTCCGAGAGTACATAACCAAGTTCACGGATCCCTCGTGACCCGCGATAGTCGTGAGGACGCTGTCGCCGTGAGCGTCGATGCCGAAGGTTTCAACGGACACAACACCGGTACAACGAGTAGTGAAATACTGGCGGATGAGCGAATCCTTGGCCGCAAACGGGAGAGCCGAAAGGTAGATGTGCGGTGCACTCAGTGCTATCGCATTATACGACGACACGACAAAGGAATTGGCCTCGCAGAGAAATTGTGCAACGTCATGCCGCTTAATCTAATAATAATAATCAATTAATTGGCCTATGTCGGGAAGATCAGCTCACCACTGAACCCGCGATGCGCAGAAGTCCTGAGGCGACATTGAGCTTTTTCATGACGCTGAGAATCTCTAACCAGAACAGAAGCTTCTGTTGGAATACCGCATGGATATCTTCATCAAAATCTGAAGAATATGTAGCTGCGTCGAGGTGGTGAGCCCAGTGTAAGCACGCATATAAAAGCGACTGTGAAATCCAATCTGGCAAATCGTCGGGATTTCGCTCAAACGACGACCAACTGCGCGTGACATTAAAGCACAGGTCGTCCTGCGCCATTCGTTGAAGACAGCCACGGGCGAAAATGTCATGACCAAAGGCACCCGCGACGCGGATTTGGCTGGCAGCCCTGTCAAACATGTAGTCTCCGAACGACGCATGCAGCGTCCGGATGCCCGGATCGATTTCATCGTCCGGGACGTGCACAATCGACGGGAGACGTTCGAGAGCACCCCGAAGGCTGGCTGGGCTAATTTCGATCAGATCCGCCAGGGCTTGAATTGAAAGAGACGCTCGGGCAGTCAGGATGCAAGCCAGAACGCGTCTTGTGACCTCAAGCTCGTCTTTATCCACTTTGTCTGGCCTCGACGCTTCAGTGAGAACCAACTCGTATATCCGGTCGAGAGGAGCGGTCGACGCCGTGCCCCGAGAGACGGCCTCTGTGACTTTCCTGAGCCTATCCCTGCGTCCTTCGTCGTTGCTGCGGTCCAATATATACTTAAGAGCGGTGGATGCGAAGATGAACAGGCTGCATGATTGTTGCACGAGCAACTCGACCTCAAACTGTGTGTACCACGTTGTCGAACAAGACGCTTTCGCCAGAGTCTCGTAAATGTAAAACTGCAGGTCAGCCGTGACTTCGGTGGGATTGATTGTGTGCAAACGGAGGATGGAGCTGAAATTCGGGTTATTGATCGGCGTTTTGCGAATGTACATCTCCGGCCGCGACGTTAGTAGAAATTTGACTGGCAGCGGGTTTTTTATGTCTGCCAGCGCGTCAATAAGCTCGACAAGCTTTCCCTGGTCGCTACATTCGTCGAGGGCGTCGATAAAAAAAACAATCTGTCCATCGCATCGACCTAGCGCCGCAAGTGGGCGAGTCAGCAGATGCTCCAATTGGCTGCGAACCGACCAGTGGGCAATGTCCGGTTGCTTTGCAAGCTGTTTCGCCAATACTGATGCGTACCCAGAGTGCTGGCGAGCAAGGATGGTCACCAGAGTTGGGACAATGCGCTGCACGTCTGTACGCTCGACCGTGCCAGTTGAGCGCGAACAGAAGAAACTGCCACCGAGGTAAACCGTGGCGTCATACCAGAGCAGCTGACACAATGTAAGAGCTATTGATGTCTTGCCGGTTCCGGCCATTCCTGTGATCCAGGCGATATGCGGGCCAGTGCGGGAGGTGAGGAGCGCGTGGACCTCCTCCAGGAATTGCACACGAGTGCCAAACATGCAGCCTGCACTTGCCGGCTGGGCCATGAACACAGCAGCAGGGAGATGATGCTGACCGAGAGCTGTAATGCGCGAAATTGGCAGGAGAAAGCGGACGAGGAGGTAGCTGCCCACCCTTTTCGATGATCGCAATCGCGTCGGTCGACTCTTCGGATGTACGAACATGATTGTAGATGAAGTTGTTGTTCGTACTGTTACCGTCGCCGAGGTGATAGCTGTAGTTGTAGTTCAAATTGAGAATATTCTGCGCAGCTTCAGACAACTGATAGAATGTGTATAAATACGAACTGACCGGCCATGATGGAACGTTGCTACCCGGCGGCGAATCGGACATTGGTAAGGCTGTAGTACTGGCGGACGAGGTAGCTTTGTCAACCGATGCCTTCAAAAACGCGCCCGTGTTGCTAATCGACGAGGAAGATAAGGGTTGATCGGCGGTGTTTGGAAATTGCCGCAGACACCCAACTGAGATCCGATCGTCAGCGACTGCCGCAACAGGCAGCGAAGTGCACACACGAACAATCCCCGCCAACGCCGCTTCTCTTTTTCTTCTTTTCTTTCTCCTTTACCTGATGTATGAGGCGGGTAACGCCTATAGGCTCGCTGCCTACGGCGTGAATGGAAATCGGGGTTGAGGGGGCGAGACGAGCTGAAGGCATGATCGCAGCATTTAGTCATCGGCAGTTCGAACCGTAATGTGAACAGCAAAGACATTGATCTAATTTCGAGGCATCAAAATAATGCGAAGATAGTGAGAGAGAGAGAGAGAGCATGAGTGTGAGTGAAGGAAGAGTGAGACTATTTGAAATCGGAAGACAACGGGAGGAAATGCTAGCAGCAAGGATCCACAAAAAGACGAATCACCACCTATACTGTTTTGGTCAAGCTCGACGCCAAATGGTCTTACTGGCCCAGACACCACAAGTATAGATGAACCCACTCGCCGCATTGCTCGCGACCATCGCGTCCCAATACCGCATCTGCGATCGTCCCACCGATCTAGTACCTGTACCTTTTGAAACTTCTCCGCAGAATTGTTGACCACGGCACGCCTCCCGTGTAGTTCTTGCCGAACGAACGGACTTCTTCTCTGGCTAGCTGAGCTTCGTCCTGAGAACGCGCCTGTGCGAGTCCTCGTTAGCCGTTGCAAATAAGAAGGCGACGTGTACGTACTTGTCAAGCGCGAGCGAGCTCGAAACGATGCGCAACTCTCGAAGGTATGTGGCTCGTGCCTGTTAGGCGCGCCTCTTGCGAGTGCGGTCGCACAGTTCCTCGTCAGTCAGCGGCTGGTCGAACAGAAGCCACTCTGAAGACAGAGTCAACACGGGCTGATTGGTGGGAGCACATGCATGGTCGTGCGTAATCGCAACCTGCATTCAAAGCCTGCTGACGATGTTGTGCTGGGCGATGATGGTCGTCTCTATGCACTGTTGTGCTAATGTCTCCTCGCGGAACCGGCACTTGGTATCGTTGAATACCTCGGAATGAGTCGCCGTGTCATCCAGTACCCCGGACCACACGCCCGAGTACTGCAGAGTTGGGTTTGACAGAGGTAATGTCGGGAAATTCGTACAGTACCTAGACCTCGCTCATGCTCAGAAGATTGGGTAGTGAGCGAACGAGCGTTGCGAGCACCGGTGCCGAAATTCAGGGTTGAGGTAGAGCGAGCCGGTAATGACGGCGTCGACATTCTGCTAGACGGGTTCGTGCAGCGAGCACAGCCCGTCGAAGTGGCAGGGCCTTGGGAGCACGTTGAAGTGATGAGAAGTACCGCCCATATTGAGGCCAATGACGATGGGCTGTTCTCCCTCGACCTCGAACATCTTGATCACGGGTTGGTACCAGTCCTTGACGCGGCGCATGATCAACAAAGCTGTTCAATAAGACGCGGTCGACGAAGGGCTTGTCCTGGAACCGGTGAGTTTGCCTGGAATAGGTGTAGATATGATGGTGCGAAAGCTTCAGCTCTCGACGAAGCTGCTGCGCGCAGTCGCGAAGAGATGCCAGGTCGGACGATGTATCTAGAGACAGTAAGCGCGCTCGGGCGTCGAGTTGAGGAGGGAGGTAATGAATACTGCGCAGACAAGATGGCGAGTGTCAGACTTGAGAACAAAAGTCACTCGTTAGAGTTCTCGCGCACGGACCTGCGTTCGCATGTGGCACGAGGCCCTCCGTGGCGTCGGTGCCCAGTAGGGAGTTGTAGATCATACCGGCTTGACCAAGAACTCAACAGCATCATGAAATTGTGCCCCTGAAAAGGTGCGCTACCAGTCAACACGGACGAAGGTGGTTGAACCGGGTCACCTCGCGCGGTAAGAGCGCAATGGACGCGAACCGTCAAAGGCGACGGTTGTTTTACGACCTGGCACTGGTCGGTCCAACGACGACGACTACAGCACGCAGGGTGCAGTGCGATGCGGAGTGTATGTGACTGCTCGTTGCAGCGTTGTGTGACTGCTACGGGTGCGATACCGCCACACCCGCGCAAGGTTGCCATGAATAGAACCCCGACTGCGACCACGCGTGCGTCAACCAAGAGTTTACCCAGGCTCGGCTCTTCAAGCATCGTGGTTTGGGTGCGCGGACAACAGAGGCCTTCAGCGCGAGCTGACCGTGTACTCTGGTGAAGGATAATCCGGTGCTGAGCCCGAAACTAGTCCTCCTTCCTCGCGCTACGTTCCAACGAACCAGACCATCGCTCCGCACTTACGATTCCCTGGCAAGGTCAACAAACCTGACACGTCCTTCGACAAATCCAAGCATGTGGCAGCGGTTAACGACCATCGACGGTCACCGCATACTGTGCGCCGGGTCTGATCGGATTCTGTTGTGCTAGAACGGTACGCTCTGAGCGTGCCCGGCATCGGGACGACGGTCTTGTGCTCGCGACTCAAGGCATCGCGCTCGTCGGCGACAATGACTGGCGACGGCGCCGTTCCCTACTCAGCGCATTTCAAGTTGCCTGCGAGCAGCGAACGCCATAGTCTGTGCTAGCTCAGCCCAACATACGCGCGAGCCAGCCTTTGCACAATACTGCTGGCCGAGGGATGCGTCCACCACGCGCCCTTCAAGTCACTCTGAGCACCCGCGACATCGACGCCGCCTCGCATCCTATATCTTTTACTACCGCGCAATCCTCGACACTTGATATGGCCTTGACACTCAATGTCCCGCCTGTTCGACCGGCTGCGGGTGCAGCGCGCGGACTAAGCGACGCGTCCGTTACTCGTTTTCTAAATACTCAAGGTTACTCGACGCCCACCTTCACCAGCAAGTTGGCCCAATGCTCTGCCGTCTAAGCCGCTGTCGCGCTCAAAGGCTTCGCACCAACCGAGCTCGTACCGCTCGAGGGGGCCTAGTTCTACTACCAGCTCGGTATCGGTGACACCTGCTTTGCCAATGAATCTGCCGGCGAGATCTGCGACTACATCATTGCTCTCTATGCCCCCAAAGAAGTTGCATACACCAAGAAGGACATGCAGTAGCTCGAGATCAACCTCGAGAAGATCCAAAAGTCAGTCAATCCGGGCGATCGTGACGGCGCGCTCTTCATCCACACCTCGCCGCCGGGCATCACCGTCACAGAGGGACTTGGCGCCACATGTGAACGAAGGTTCGTGCCTGGCTCCTCAGGGCTTCTTCCTTCCGCACTCTATTTTAATTTCTTATCTTGTCTAACTACGATTGACGAGCTTTACTGGCTCGAAACCTTCCGCTCCGCCGGTCACGTCTTCCCGACCGCCGCACAGCAACTCCGCTGCTACTTTGTCGCCCGCTGTGACTTCCCCACGCCTATCCCTACACCAGTTCCCGGCAAGCGCACAGAAATCCGCTCGGTCTCGGACAAGTCATTCCTCGAGCGCGCATCGCCAAACACGCTCGAAATCTACCAGAAGATCATGTGGAACGTCGAGGACCGCTATGGCCCCGTCAGCGAGATCATCGAGGTCAAGGGCTCTCGCGAGCATCGTATCCTCATCGGCTACGAGATGGGCGGTACCTCGCATTACTTCAGCGCGCTGTCCGAACTCTACCATTTCTACGGCCTCTACTCAGCTCGCAAGTACGTCGAGCAGTTCGTCAATGGTGTCACTATCGTCTCGCTTTACCTCAACCCTGTCCCTGGAGCCGGTGCCCGCAACGCGCCGCCTATCGAGCACTCGATCATTCAGGTCATGAAGGAGGAAAGAGGCGTCGTTGCTCTACTGCCTGCCAGAAAACCCCTTCTTCGGTCGCAAACCGGCCGCGCCAGGAGGTGTCTGTGGCCATGCAGTCCAGGAAGCGACGTACGCCTACGCGTGCTGCATCTTCGCTCAGCGCTTCTGCAACCGTCTCGGCCCGGCCTACCTCGCTCTCTGCCGAGTACTCTACGAGACGAACGCGACACATGCTGAAGTTCTCAACAATATCAAGCGTCGTTTCCGCGAGGAGACTTTCACACGGTAAAGTATCGAGGGGGCTATCCTCGCTCAGCCCGACCTCGTCCGCATGCTCTATGTTCACTTCGTGATGACGCATTACCCCGCGGCCGGCGCAAATGCCAGCCAGCTTATGCCGACGCTGTCGTACCACCGTCCTTCGAGCCAACCAACCCTTGACGGACGAGGAGCTGTACGACTGCATTCGCAAGAGCGTCTCCAACAAGCACGAGCTGCAGATCTTCAAGAGCTTCCTCGTCTTCAACCAGTGTGTTCCTTCCTCTATCTATTGCTTTCTGTCTCTGACAAAACTTCACACAGGCACGTGCTCAAAACCAACTTCTACCCGCCGACGAAGATCGCGCTCTCCTTCCGTCTCGCACCAGGCTTTCTGCCTGAGATCGAGTACCCCCAAGAACCCGCACGGCATGTTCTTCGTTATCGGCGCAGAATTCCGCGGTTTCCACATCCGCTTCAAGGACGTCGCTCGTGGCATCGTTCGCTCGCGCGGGAAGGAGTGCGTTCGGTATCTTTCTCCTCGCTCCGACTTCATGCTGACGTTTTTGTCCTTGCTAGGAGCTACTCGATCAACCAGCGCTCTCTTTTTGACGAGAACTACGCGCTCGCCTCGACACAGAACCTCAAGAACAAGGACATTCCTGAGGGCGGCGCTAAGGGAATCATCTTGCCGTCGCTCGGCGCTTCCCACGTCCGCTCTTTTGAGAAGTACATCGACGCGGCCATCGATCTTCTCATCCCTGGTCAGACCCCCAGCATCAAGGAGCAGATCGTCGATATCTACGCAAAGCCCGAGATTCTCTTCTTTGGCCCCGACGAAGGCACCGCTGATCTTATGGACTGGGCCGCCCTTCATGCCAAGGCTCATGGCGCGGACGCGTGGTGGAAGTCGTTCACTACTAGCAAGTCTGCCGCGAAGCTTGGTGGTGTGTTGCACGACGCGTATGGCATGACCTCGCTCAGCGTGCGCCAATACGTGCTGGGCATCTACAAGCACCTCGGGCTCAAGGAGGCCAACATCACCAAGGTGCAGACCGGTGGACCTGATGGTGATCTCGGCTCCAACGAGATCTTGCTCAGCAGTGACAAGACGGTGGCTGTCATTGACGGTAGTGGCGTCTTGGCGGATCCGGCAGGTCTCGACCGTGAGGAGCTGAGGAGGTTGGCGAAGTTGAGGGTACCAGTGGGCAACTTCGACAAGACGAAGTTGAGCAAGGACGGCTATCTCGTTCTTGTCGAGGACCAGGACGTCAAGTTGCCTTGTGAGTTCCTTTCTTCATCTTGTTCCAGTACTCTCAGTTGCTTACACCACTCCTCGCAGCTGGCGCGATCGTTCCCGATGGCACGGATTTCCGCAACACTGCTCACTTCCGCTACAAGGCCGACCTCTTCGTTCCCTGCGGTGGTCGTCCCGAGGCTGTCAACATCTCCAACGTCGCCGGCCTCCTCGACGCCGAGGGCAAGCCTCACTTCAAGTACATCGTCGAGGGCGCCAACTTGTTCTTCACCCAGCAGGCTCGACTGTTCCTCGAGAAGCGCAAGGTCGTCATGTTCAAGGATTCCTCGGCCAATAAGGGCGGTGTCACGTCCAGCTCGCTCGAAGTCCTCGTCGGTCTCGGTCTTGCAGATGCCGACCACGCACAATGCATGACCTTCAAGGAGGGTTCGAGCCCGCCAGACTTCTACCAGGCGTACGTCAAGGACATCCAGGCTCGCGTCTCGGAGAACGCGGCACTCGAGTTCGGCTGCATCTGGGCCGAGTACGAGCGACTAGGCGGAGCGAAGCCTCGCTGCGACATCTCGGACGAGCTCAGCCAAACGATCACCGACTTGCAAGACGAGCTCGAGGCGAGCGCACTGATCGACGACTTGCGCGCGCGCGCCAGGGTGTGCTGCGTGCAGCAATACCTCGCACGCTTCTCGACAAGGCCGGGTAAGAGGCGTTGGTGGCCGGTTGCTGGAGCCGTATCAGCGCGCGCTGTTTGCCATCTATGTGGCGAGCAAGTTCATTTATCATTGTGGCGTCCGGGTGGGCAATGTGGACTTCTACAAGTTCGCTTCGGGCTTGGCAAGCAAGCCGTAGGTTGTAGCGGGCTTTTTTTTGTCGACTTGCCTTGGCCCTGTTCTGCTGACTTCGTTGTTTCGAGCACAAGTACTCTGTCTTTTCTTCTTCTTCTTCTTTTCTTTCTTTCGGTATAATCTCTCGTTTGCCCGCGCCTGCCATTCCGAAATGAAATCAATCTCCCCGCTCTTCAACCTTTGCATATAATCAATGTACTACACGACTCTTCTCGTAGCTGATGACGACCGCCACGTGTAATACATCTCGTATAAAAGGAGCGGTGCCTGTAAATTAATCGTTTCCTTGCTTCGAAGACTCGAGAGATCAATTCTTCTTGCTATTCACGCAGGAGTCATCCACCGTCTGACCACGGTTTCCGACAGAGCCCGCATGAACACCAAAACGGCACATGTACCCATGGTTTCTCATTTGATTAAATTTGACCTTATCAAAAGGCACGATTTACACGTATAATGCAAGAGTAATTGGGAAGGTTCGTTTGGGCCACACCTTGCTCTGTACTGCCTACCGCCAACACGATGTCCAGTCAGTTCCGTAACGTAGATCAGCCGCGTCGCCGCTAAGAGCGACACGAATCTTGCTGACCATGAGTGTACAGGGTGAGAGCTGTAGGTACTCGTGGTACTCTGCTGGGATCCACAATAACAGTTCTCCGGATGGTCCCTTCACCCATCCGTCCTTCGGCGGCCCATAGCGCAGCAATTGAGCGAGAGGATCGCATGTGGGTCGATCTGCGAGAGCCAGGACAGCTTCTAGACTCCATACCATGATCCTATCCCTCCCGCCTATCATGAGGGATTGGCTGTCGGTGCTGAAAGCAGCACCAGCACCGACCTTGTTCAGGTGGACCGTAGTTACCACTCCAAGCGTTGCTGCGTCCCATAGTCGCATTTTATGCCCTACTCCGGTTTCCGGGCTTACTTCCCGGGCCAGGAACCGCTCATTAAGCGAGCGAGCGAGCGAGCTGAAGTGGAGCTGGATGTCGAAGCCTAGCGATCCACGCATGGGGGTGTCGCCTGTGTGAACGGAGGCTATTTGTCCGCCATGGATGTCTCTCACTTCGAAAGTTCCAGAAAGCGTACCGGTCACTATCTTTGAGCCGTCAACAGAAAATGCCACAAACGAGACATCGTACTGGCACTGAAGTGGTGCACCAAGTTGTCGGCCGCTGCCTGTCAGCCAAATATGAAGCTTTCTGGCCTGGCTCACCGCAACGGCAATACGTTGCCCATCGGGGGACATGCTCATCAAGACATGCGATGATTGTGAAAACCCACCACAATTCTGCTCGAATGTACCAAGTGTCGATGGAAGCCGCGTTTTGAGGTTCCAAATGTGTACAGTTGCGCACGTTCTGGTAGCTGATGAAGTCAACTCTGACGCCGATACGAGCTGCAACATGTCTGGAAAAAACAGCATCTCTCGGACAACACCACCAGGGCCTTCAAGCACGCCCTCTACTGGCTCTCCCGTTTGTGCATTCCACAATCGAATCACGGGACTTTCTGGCCAATCTGAGCCTGACGACTCTGATCCGGAAAGACGATGATGAGAAGCCGACGCGATCAACAGTCCATTTGGAGAAACTGCCACAGAAGTAACTCTGCCTTCAATTCCCACCGGGGTTTGCAGCTTTAGCCGGCCATTCTGCGTATCCCACACCTGCACTGACCCTTGGTGAGAGCCGGAGACGATGATGGCGTTGTTGGAGGAAAGCGCCAAGCAAGTCATTCCAGAAGGCTGTGGCAAAGGTTGGGTCACTGGCGTATTGCTTCCAACATCCCAGATCCGAATAGTGCGGTCGACAGAGGCAGACGCGATGTGCACGCCGTCAGGCGAGTACGATATGAAGTTGATACCGCTCGTGTGTCCACGAAGAGACGTCGTAGTCTCCTTCTTTGTGCGCCAGTCCCAGAAGTGGATAGTGTCATTGCACACAACCGCCAGGTGCAAACCATTGGGCGAGAATGCGACCGAATTGGGAAAATATTTGCTATCAATCGACACAGAGGCCCGCATCTGTGTGTTCAGGTCGTAGACCTCGATCTTGTTGATGGATAATCCCACTGCTAGCACGGTACCGTCGGAGGATATCGCCAAAGATGGAGACATGTTATGCTCTGTAGAATTCCCAATTATCAAAGGATCGCCGACAGGCAGACCGGTACATCCATCCCAGAGCCAGATGGTTGGAGGTTTCGAGAACATTGTGGCTAGTCGACCGTTGGATGAGAATGCGATCCCGGTGATTGTGCCCCCTGGACCCCCCAACGCAAACATTTGTTCCCCGGTGTTGATACTCCAAACCAGGACTTCTCCCCAGCGCAGACTCGTTGCTACTAGCGTACCGTCTGATGAAAATGCCGCACAGTCGATCTCGTTAGTAGACTCGTGGCACTGCCAAGATCGGATATCTCGTCCAGTCGAAATGTCCCTAACACGCACGAGTCCTTCTGATGTACACACTGCAACTGCTTTGTCATCTAATACGAATCCAATGGCCAGAATCCTGCCATTATCAACGCCAATTGGTGTCATGGCCTCTTCGCCGGTCCGTGTGTCCCAGACCCGTACCGCTATGTCACAAAGATTGAAGACTAGCTCATAAGACTCCGGGCCCGAGCCTGATGCAAGATATCGACCATTTTGCGAATACGCGAGTGAAGCTGGGGGAGCCTTGTGACCGGTGAGAGTCATTATGAGGCTTTGGCCGTGACGGCCAATGCCAAGGGTCTCGATGGAGACCATACCGGTGCAACGGGAGCCAAAGTACTGCCAGATGAGAGATTCTTTGGCTGAAAATGGAAGAGCCGAAAGGTCAATGTGCGACGCACTTCGAGCAATTGCATTGTACGACGATGCAACGAAGGAATTGGCCTCGCGAAGGAACAGTGAGATAGCAGGCGGCTGAACCTGTTGCTGGATTAATGAGTGCGTACGTGATGAAAACATTACTTACCACAGAAGCCGCTACGCGCAAGAGTCCCGATGCAAGATCGATCTTCTTCACAACGCTGAGAACCTCTAACCAAAACAGAAGCTTCTTTGAAAATATCCGACCGACCTCTTCACCGAAGTCGGCGGCTTTGGAGGCGGCATCAAGATGGTGGGCCCTATGTAGACACACATACAGGAGAGACAGTGGGATCCAGTCAGGCATGTCATCGGGATTTGGTTCAAACGAAGAACGGCTGCGCGAGATGTTGAAACACAAATCGTTTTGGCCTAACCTACCGAGACAGCCGCGCACGAAAATGTCATGGCCGAGTACAGGCGTGATTCGAATCCGGCTCGCGGCTCTATCGAACATGTAATCTCCAAACGATGCATGCAGAGTCTGGATGCCCGGATCCGTGTTATCGTCCGGGACGTGCACGATTGACGGGAGACGTTCGAGAGCGCCTCGAAGGCTGGCCGGGTCGATCCCAATCAGATCTGCCAGGGCTTGAATAGAAAGGGACGCTCGCGCGGTCAAAATGCAAGCGAGAACGCGTATTGTATCCTCGAGCTCGTCCGAATCAACTTTGTCCGGCCGCGATGCTTCGGTGAGCACCAACTCGTAGATTCGATCCAGAGAAGCGGTCGTCGCCGTGCCACGAGCGACGGCCTGTGTGACCTTCCTAAGCCTGTCCCTTCGTCCTTGGTCGCTGTGGCGATCGAGAATATACTTCAGGACAGTTGATGCGAAGATGAAAAGGCCGCATGATTGCTGCACGAGTGTGTCAATGTCGTACTGCGAGTACCATGTCGTCGAGTCGGAGCCTCTTGCGAGAGTCTCGCCAATGTACAGGTGCAAGTCAACCGTAACTTGTGTGGGATCAATGGTGTGTAGGCGGAGGATAGAGCTGAGGTTTGGGTTGCTTATCGGCGTTCTGCGAATGTACATCTCCGGTCGTGATGTTAGTAGAAACTTGACTGGCAGTATGCTTTTGAAGTCGGCGAGAGCATCTATGAGTTCGACAAGCTTCCCCTGGTCACTGCATTCGTCGAGAGCATCAATGACGAACACAATATTTCCATCGCGCCGTCCCAGCTCACTCAACGGGAGCGTCAGCAGACGGTCGACCTGACTGCGCACTGACCAGTGCGCGATGTCTGGTTGCTGTACGAGGTGTTTTGACAGAGCTACTGCGTAATCGGGGAACTGACGCGCAAGAACCATTGCCAATGTTGGGACGATGCGTTGCACGTCAGTACGTTCGACCGTGCCGGTTGAGCGCGAGCAGAAGAAACTGCCACCGAGGAACACCGTAGTATCGGCCCAGAGCAGCAGACAGAGAGTGTGCGCGATTGAAGTTTTTCCTGTTCCGGCCATTCCTGCAATCCAGGCGATATGCGGGCCAGTACGAGCGGTGAGGAGTGTGAGGACCTGCTCGAGGAACTGCACACGCGTGCCAGGCATACAACCGGCGTTGCCTGGCTGCACCTCGAACACTGCACTGGGAAGATGGTGCTGGGCAAGAGCTAATGTATTTGAGTTCAACGTTGATACGCGAGCCAGAAGTAAGCTGCTCACCCTTCTCGATGATCACCCTCGGGTCAGGGATCACCTCGGGTGCGAGAAGATAGTTGTGAACTGAGTTGTTATTGGTAGTAGTGTTTCCTTCACCGTAGATATAGTTGTAGTTGCTGTTGTCGTTCGAGATATTCTGCGCTCATTGAGTTCACCAATGCTGCAGCAAAGAACATGCACTGACCGGCCACGGTGGGCCGCTGCTGCATTGCGGGTGATGCGACATTAATAAAGCGAGTTCTGTGGAGCAATACTATCTCTTTGGATGGAGTTCTGAGGGCTGTGCAAAGGAACAATCTCCAGGACGACAAGGGACGAGTACGTCGTGATCGGAATTTGCCGTGATATTTGCATGAGGAGTGATTGCCGACGGCTGCCAGAGGCGACAGTGTCAAGCAGGAACCTGGAAACAGGGATATATTTATAAGTGAGAAATAGCGAGGGTCTTCAGGTTGAGGGTCAATGCGGCGTTGAAACGATGTCAATCTCGTCTGCAAACTCAAATGACGGCAGTCCGTCGTCGACAATGAGAGTTGGTGTTCATAAAGCAAATGCGTCGATTTACAGTCGAGATGCTACGGATATATTACACAAGACAGCGCACAAAGTAAAAGGTCGAAACAATATTTGGGTTCGCTGAGCCCCGCAGAAAACGCGTAAGCTACAGTACATCTTGCGCCCTGCTCGTCAAACCCAGCACGAACTTGTCCTGCTCGGACTCTACTGAATGGCGAGTCGTAATACGGCTCGGGCAGTAGTAAACATGAGGTCTCGTCTCGTCGAGAAGTATGCAATGCATCACCTACGCACAGTCCTTGGCGCGCGCACACAACTGCAACATATGTGCTCGCCTCGAGATCGCCTCACAAGTACATGTTGGTCTGGCTCAGCTCCTCCAACGTGGCGTTGACTTCTGCAAATTTAACGTCATCCTGTCTGCTGTGTGGCATACGCCTAATTGAATTCCTGCGGGCTCGGTCCAACCTTGAGTCCGCCGACGGAATTAAGCTGAGCGGGTACGTCTTCCTCGATTTTCTACTGCACGACAGCCTCCTCGCTGAACAACCGCCAGGCGGCGCCGAGGACCTCAACGTGTCTCTCATGGTCTCCTCGCAGAACACGCGGAGTGGGAGGTACGCCGGGTCAAGACGGATGTTGTGCCGTCAGAGTTCCTATCGGCGTACGCGTATGTCGCCTCTCGAAAGGCGTGAGCAAACATGCTTTCTGGTACCGCCGAGTCACGTTTAGAAGCTGGGTGTCAGGGAGAAGGTGCAGCAACGAGGCCATCTGCCCGACTTGAATGATTGAGAGTTCAGTCGGTGCGACGACGCGAGCCCCAGTGTTGGGAACCTGACCGACGCAGAGCGAAACGATGGTGGTGCCGTTGACGAATTGTCAGAAACAGTTGCGCGCCGATTGCGAGAGGTAGAAGGTGTAGAGCTTGAACAGCATGTTGAAGCATAGCGCACCACAGCTGGTCTTGTAGATGTGGCGCTCACGCGAGTCGTTGGCCTCGAACCTCTCGATGATAGGCGGCGCCGGTTCTCGACATTCCGCATGAGCTTGTGGTAGATTTCGAGCGTTACCGGCGACTCGGGAGTACGTCCGGCGAAGACTTGCCAAAGGCGGGAACAGGGATAGGAGTGGTTGCGAGCAAGTTACAGTTGGCGATGACGCTGCTGTTGTGCAGCGCTGAAGGAGACAGAAACGGTTGCGCGGAATGTCTTGAGACGGCATACACGATCGGGCGACGAGTTATCGAGAACAGGTCGTCAATCCTGCATAGACAAGATAACGAGCGTCAGCCACGAGAACGACGAACAGTCGTTGAAGTTGTAGTGAACGGACCTGCTCCCGCGCATAAAAACGACGTCCTTTGTAACGTGAGGCGTGAATGAGAGAGTGCCTTCACCGTGACACTCCGGTGTCGACACGCTCCTGAATCTTCTGGAGGTGGATGTCGAGCTGCTACGAGTCGTGCTTAGCGTGCATGGTGACCTTGGCGCCACGGTGTGATGCACGGTGGATGCGTTCGCAAGCTAGTGACCGTCAACGCCGAGCGAGTTCCGAAGCTGGGCTACCTTGAGTGGCGGGCAGGGAGTCTTTGAGGGCGAATGATGCTTCCAATACCTGGCGCTGGATCGACGAGCAGGGCGGAAGCAGTGGCGGCGACCTCAAGTAGTACCGTTAAAGGGTGGCGTGTGGTCCGTAGGCGTCGTGTAACCGAAGTGTATCGAAGAAACGTGACAGCTGAAGCCGTTCTGTGCGAGGATGCCGCAGACGCGCGTTGTCGAGTTGAGGGTGGCGCAGGTTGTGGCGGCCAAGACGATTCCACCGAGCAAGGACAACGCAGGACAGCGAAGGTTTTCGCTTGCGCTGGGTCGCAGGGGTAGGGATGGCTCGGGCCCGGAGCCTTCCGGCGCGGAGGCAAGGCTATGGTCTTGGGGGTT
>Ga0247815_10001654_pt1 | contig 16967 bp, 12 predicted proteins | sample UWRJL194509B1_FD_181014 | JGI IMG/M metagenome (GOLD analysis project Ga0247815, IMG submission 181014) | Plant litter microbial communities from Arlington Agricultural Research Station in Wisconsin, United States - UWRJ-L194-509B-1 | ecosystem: Environmental > Terrestrial > Plant litter >...
CGCAGGCGTCGAGCGAGCAGGCGGCCGGCGTCGAGGAAACCAGCGCCTCGATCGAGCAGATGACGGCGTCGATCGCGCAGAACACCGAGAACGCCAAGATCACCGACGGCATCGCCACCCAGGCTGCGCTGGAGGCGGCGCGCGGCGGCGACGTGGTCAAGGCGACGGCGGCGGCGATGCGGCAGATCGCCAGCAAGATCAGCATCATCGACGACATCGCCTATCAAACCAATTTGTTGGCGCTGAACGCGGCCATCGAGGCGGCGCGCGCGCACGAACACGGCAAGGGCTTCGCGGTGGTGGCGGCCGAGGTGCGCAAGCTGGCCGAGCGCAGTCAGGTGGCGGCGCAGGAGATCAGCAAGGTGGCGGCCGACAGCGTCGAACTGGCCGAGCAGGCCGGCGTGATGTTCGACGCGCTGGCGCCCAACATCCGCAAAACCTCGGACCTGGTGCAGGAGATCGCGGCGGCGTCGGAGGAGCAGAGTTCGGGCGTGCGGCAGATCAACGGCGCGGTGATCCAGTTGAGCCAGACCACGCAGGTCAACGCGGCCAGTTCGGAGGAACTCGCCGCGACGTCGGAGGAGATGAGCGCCCAGGCCGACCAGCTGGGGCGCTTGATGGCGGTGTTCAAGCAGTACGCGGTCGACGATGGCGGCTATGCGCCGCGCCGGCCGGCGGCGCGCAAGGCTGTCCCGGCCCAGCCACGCGCCGCCCGTCTCGGCCCCGACATCGGGCCGGACGAGCAGAAGTTCACGCGCTTCTAAGCGCGCGACCGATGCGGCTTACGGCTTGACGAATTTGAGCGTCATGCGGTCGCTCTCGCCGATGGCCTGGTACTTGGCGCGGTCCACGTCCTTGTTGGCGTAGGTCGGCGGCAGCGCCCACACGCCGCCCTTGTGGTCGGCGGTGTCCTTCGGATTGGCGTTGATCTCCGACTTGGCGGCCAGCTTGAAGCCCGCCGCCTCGGCCAGGCCGATCACATACTTCTCGTGCATATAGCCGCTGCTGGCCTCCGCGTCCTGGGTCTTCGCGGCCGGCAGGCGGTGCTCCACCACGCCGAACACGCCGCCCGGCTTCAGCGACGTGTAGACGCTGCCGAACAACTCCTTCAGCTTCTCAGGGCCGAGCGGAATCCAGTTGTGGATATTCCGGAACGTCACCACCATGTCGACGCTGCCGGCCGGCGCGAATTCATATTTGCGGCCCGCGCTGAACACGCCCGGCGCCACCTTGTTGTACACCTCCGGCTTGGCGTTCAGGCGCGCCATGAAGCGCTCCGCGCCCTTGCGTTCACCCTCGTTCGGCGATGCCAGGTCGTTGCCGCCGGTGATCAGCTTGCCGTGGTCGCGCAGGTAGGGCGCCAGGATCTCGGTGTACCAGCCGCCGCCCGGCGCCAGTTCCACCACCGTCATGGTTGGCTTGATGCCGAAGAAGCTCAGCGTCTCGTACGGATGGCGGTACACGTCGCGCTCCACGTTGCCCGGCGTGCGGGACTTGGCGGCGATGGCCGCCTTCAGCGCGTCGTCGGCGTGCGCGGCGCCGGTCGCGCCGAACAGCAGGGTGGAGGCCAGTGCGGCCAGTGCGTATCGTTTCATGCGGAGTCTCCCGTTGGTTGGTTTTGATGGCGATAGCCACCCAGCGGGATCATCGTCCAAGCCTGCGGGCAGGTCAAGCGAAAAGGCGGCCCGCACCTCGTTGGAGCGGGGCGCGCACTGCGGACAAGCGCCGGACACCGGCCGGACACTTTTCGGACACATAATCGGACACTTCGGACACGAAAAACCATAGCTTCTACGAAGATTGCCGATGGCATGTATTTTGCCTATTCCGTTCCTTGATCCGTTGCTAATATATTGCTGGAACCACAGAAACGACGACGGATATTCGGGCGGCTGGCCCACAACCATGTTTTACGTTTGGAGAGACGATGGAACGACGTGATTTCCTCAATATCAGTAGCCTGGCCCTCGGTACCATGCTGCTGCCCACCTTCGGCCGTGCGATCGCCGCGGAAGAGTTGCTGAAGCCGGTCGCGCTACAGTTCAAGAAAATGCTGGCCGACACCGCGATGACGGCCGCCACCCAAGCCGGCGCGTCGTACTGCGACGTGCGCGTGGGCCGCTACCTGAACCAGTTCATCACCACCCGCGACCTGAACGTCGAAAACGTCACCAACACCGAATCGGCCGGCGTCGGCGTGCGCGTGATCTCCGGCGGCGCCTACGGCTTCGCCGCCACCAACGACATGACGCCGGACGGCGTCGCCGCCGCCGCGCGCCAGGCGGTCGCCATCGCCAAGGCCAACGCCAAGCTGCAGACCGAACCCGTGATCCTGGCGCCGCTGAAGGGCGTCGGCGAAGTGTCGTGGGCCACGCCGTACACCAAGGACTGGCGCGCCGTCCCGATCAAGGAAAAGGCCGAGCTGCTGATCGCCGCCAACAAGGCCGGCATGGAGGGCGGCGCCAGCTTCATGCAATCGTTGCTGTTCCAGGTCAACCAGCAGAAGTACTTCGCCTCGACCGACGGCTCCTACATCGACCAGGACGTGCATCGCTTGTGGATGCCGTTCTTCGCCACCGCCGTCGACCAGAAAACCAACAAGTTCCGTTCGCGCCAGGGGCTGTCGGCGCCGGTCGGCATGGGCTACGAGTACCTCGACGCGCGCCCCGAGCACAAGATCAAGGCTGCCGGCGGCGTGACCACGCTGTACACCAAGTCGTATGACTTGATCGAGGACGCGCGCGCCGCCGGCAAGCAGGCCAAGGCCAAGCTGACCGCCAAGTCGGTCGAACCGGGCAAGTACGATCTGGTGCTGTCGCCGGAACACCTGTGGCTGACCATCCACGAATCGGTGGGCCACCCGACCGAACTGGATCGCGTGCTGGGCTACGAGGCCAACTACGCCGGCACCAGCTTCGCCACGCTGGACAAGTGGCAGTCGAAGAAATTCAAGTACGGCTCGGACATCGTCAACATCGTCGCCGACAAGACCGTGCCGGGATCGCTGGGCGCGGTCGGCTACGACGACGAGGGCGTCAAGTGCAAGGACTGGGACATCATCAAGGACGGCATCCTGGTCAACTACCAGGCCACCCGCGACCAGGCGCACATCATCGGCGAGAAGGAATCGCACGGCTGCTCGTACGCGGACAACTGGGCCAACGTGCAGTTCCAGCGCATGCCGAACGTCTCGCTCAAGGCCGGCAAGAAGAAGCTGACGCCGGACGAAATGATCAAGGACGTCAAGAAGGGCATCTACATCGTCGGCGACGGTTCGTTCTCGATCGACCAGCAGCGCTACAACTTCCAGTTTGGCGGCCAGCTGTTCTACGAAATCAAGAACGGCAAGATCGGCCAGCAGCTGGAGGACGTGGCGTATCAATCCAACACCCAGGAGTTCTGGAACGCCTGCGTCGGCATCTGCGACGAGCGCGATTGGCGCATGAACGGATCGTTCTTCGACGGCAAAGGCCAGCCGCCGCAGGTATCCATCGTGTCGCACGGCGCGGCCACGACGCGCTTCAACGGCATCAACGTCATCAACACGGCCCGCAAGATCGGCTAAGCCTGGAGAGAGAAGAATATGAAATTTCTGAGTCAAGAAGAGACCAAGCGCATTACCGACAAGGTGCTGTCCCTGTCTAAGGGCGACCAGTGCGAAGTGAACATCACCGGCAGCCGCAAGGGCAATATCCGCTACGCGCGCAACGCCGTGTCGACCGCCGGCTTGATCGAGGACACGCAGCTGACGGTGTCGGTCGCCTTCGGCAAGAAGCAGGGCACGGCGCAGATCAATGAGTTCGACGACAAGTCGCTGGAAAAAGCCGTGCGCCGCGCGGAAGACCTGGCCCGCCTGGCGCCGGAAAATCCGGAGTTCATGGCGACGCCGAGCAAGCAGGAATACAAGGCGACCGAGACCTTCTTCCAGAAGACCGCCGACATCGATCCCGAGTTCCGCGCCCAGGTCGCGGCCTACAGCATCGAGAACAGCAAGAAGAACAAGCTGGTTGCGGCCGGCTTCTTCAGCGACAGCACGCAGTTCACCGCGATCGCCAATTCCAACGGCGTGTTCGGCTACCAGAAGGACACGGGGCTGGACTTCACCGTCACCGTGCGCACCGAGGACGGCCGCGGCTCCGGCTGGGCCAAGCGCAGCGTCGGCGATGTCAGCAAGTTCGATGCGCGCGCCGCGTCCGACGTGGCGATCGAAAAAGCGCTGCGTTCGGTGGAGGCCAAGGCGCTGGAGCCGGGCCGCTACACGGTGATCCTGGAGCCGGCGGCGACGTCGGATATCCTGGCCTATATGTTCAACGCCTTCGACGCGCGTTCGGCCGACGAGGGCCGCAGCTTCCTGTCGAAGAAGGGCGGCGGCAATCGCCTCGGCGAGAAGCTGTTCGACGAGCAGGTCAACGTCTGGGCCGACCCGTGGGACAAGGATGTCGCGGTGATGCCGTGGGACGCGCAAAGCATGCTGGCGCGCGAACGCCAGGACATCATCAAGAACGGCAAGATCGCCAACCTGGATTACTCGCTGTTCTGGGCCAAGAAGCAGAACAAGCGCGCCATCGGCACGCCGGGCAACATCATCATGGCCGGCACCAACAAGTCGACCGAGGAGCTGATCGCCAACACCAAGAAGGGCATCCTGGTCACGCGCACCTGGTATATCCGCATGGTCGATCCGCAATCGGTGGCGCTGACCGGCTTGACCCGCGACGGCACTTTCTACATCGAGAACGGCAAGATCAAGCACCCGGTGAAGAACTTCCGCTTCAACGAGAGCCCGGTGTCGATGCTGAACAACATCGATGAAATCGGCCGGCCGGAGATCCTGTCGGGCGATGAGTCGCAGTTCCAGTTGCTGATTCCGGCGATGAAGGTACGCGACTTCAACTTCACGTCGCTGTCGGACGCGGTGTAATGTAAGGCCAAGGGGCCGGCAAGCATCGCCGGCCCCGTTTATTTTTTCAGGAGCTATAGTGGAACGACGTTCATTTCTCAAGATAGGCGCGGCCGCCGGCGGCAGCATATTCATACCGGTGTTCGGCAACGCCATCGCGGCCGAAGAGCTGCTCAACCCCATGGCGGTGCAGTTCAAGAAATCGCTGGCCGACGCCGCGATGAACGCCGCCACCAAGGCCGGCGCCTCGTATTGCGACGTGCGCATCGGCCGCTACCTGAACCAGTTCATCACCACCCGTGACCTGAACGTGGAAAACATCGTCAACACCGAATCCTCCGGCGTCGGCGTGCGCGTGATCGCCAACGGCGCCTACGGCTTCTGCTCGACCAACGTCATGACGCTGGACTCGGTGGCGGACGCCGCGCGCCAGGCGGTCGCCATCGCGCGCGCCAACTCCAAGCTGCAGATCGAGCCGGTGGTGCTGGCCCCGGTCAAGGGCGTGGGCGAAGTGGCGTGGGCCACGCCGTTCAAGAAGGACTGGCGCGCCGTCGCCATCAAGGAAAAGGCCGACATGCTGCTGGCCGCGAACAAGGCCGGCATGGACGCGGGCGCCAGCTTCATGGCCTCCAACCTGTTCCAGGTCAACCAGCAGAAGTACTTCGCCTCCACCGACGGCTCGTACATCGACCAGGACGTGCATCGCCTCTGGTCGCCGCTGACCGCGACCGCCGTCGACAAGACCACCAACCGCTTCCGCACCCGCGACGGCCTGTCGTCGCCAGTCAGCATGGGCTTCGAGTTCTTCGACGCCAAAGCCGAAAACAAAATCAAGGCCGCCGGCGGCGTGACCACGCTGTACAAGGGCGCCTACGACATCATCGAGGACGCGCGCGCCGCCGGCCGCCAGGCCCGCGAGAAGCTGACCGCGAAGTCGGTCGAACCGGGCAAGTACGATCTGGTGCTGTCGCCGGAACACCTGTTCCTGACCATCCACGAATCGGTCGGCCACGCCACCGAGCTGGATCGCGTACTGGGCTACGAGGCCAACTACGCCGGCACCAGCTTCGCCACGCTGGACAAATGGCAGTCGAAGAAATTCAAGTACGGCTCCGACATCGTCAACTTCGTCGCCGACAAGACCACCCCGGGTTCGCTGGGCTGCGTCGGCTACGACGACGAGGGCGTCGCATCGAAACGCTGGGACATCATCAAGGACGGCATCCTGGTCAACTACCAGGCCACGCGCGACCAGGCGGCCGTCATCGGCGAGAAGGAATCGCACGGCTGCTCGTACGCCGACAGCTGGAGCAGCGTGCAGTTCCAGCGCATGCCGAACGTCTCGCTGGCCGCCGGTAAAAAGCCGCTGACGCCGGACGAGATGATCAAGGACGTCAAGAAGGGCATCTACATCCTCGGTCGCGGCTCGTTCTCGATCGACCAGCAGCGCTACAACTTCCAGTTCGGCGGCCAGCTGTACTTCGAGATCAAGAACGGCAAGATCACCAACCAGCTGGAGGACGTGGCCTACCAGTCCAACACCCAGGAATTCTGGAACGCCTGCACCGCGCTGTGCGATGAACGCGACTGGCGCATGGGCGGTTCCTTCTTCGACGGCAAAGGCCAGCCTAGCCAGGTCAGCGCCGTGTCGCACGGTTCGCCGACGACGCGCTTCAACGGCGTCAACGTGATCAACACCGCCCGCAAGATTGGATAAACGATGAAGATGCTGAACCAGGAAGAAGCGAAACGCATTTGCGACAAAGTGATGTCGTTGTCCAAAGCCGACGAGTGCCGCGTGCAGTTGAGCGGCAGCCGCAACGGCAATATCCGCTACGCGCGCAACGCGGTGTCGACGGCGGGCTTGATCGAGAATACCCAGTTGACCGTCAGCGTCGCCTTCGGCAAGCGCCAGGGCACCGCGTCGATCAATGAGTTCGACGAGAAGTCGCTGGAAAAAGCGGTGCGCCGCGCCGAGGACGTGGCGCGCCTGGCGCCGGAAAATCCGGAGTTCCAGCCGGCGATCAAAAAACAGGAGTACAAAGGCTCGGCGACCTACAGCGAGGCCACCGCCGCCATCGATCCGGAATACCGCGCCGAGGTGGCCGGGATCAGCATCAACTCCGCGCGCAAGGCCGGCCTGGTGGCTGCGGGCTTCTTCAGCGACACCACCGGATTCGAGACGGTGGCCAATTCGAACGGCGTGTTCGGCTATCAGACCTTGAGTAATCTCGGCTTCACCGTGACCACGCGTACCGAGGACGGTCGCGGCTCCGGCTGGGTGACCCGCTCCGCCAACGACGCGAAGAAGTTCGACGCGCGCGAAGCGTCCGAGATCGCCATCGAGAAGGCGTTGAAATCGGTGGAGGCCAAGGCGCTGGAGCCGGGTCGCTACACCGTGATCCTGGAGCCGGCGGCGACGTCCGAGATCATCGGCCGCATGTTCGGCGCGTTCGATGCGCGCCAGGCCGACGAGGGCCGCAGCTTCCTGTCGAAGAAGGGCGGCGGCAACCGCCTGGGCGAGAAGCTGTTCGACGAGCAGGTCAACGTCTGGGCCGATCCGTGGAATCCGGACGTGCCGGTGCTGGGCTGGGACAACCAGTCGATGCTGGCGCGCGAACGCACCGACGTGATCAAGGGCGGCAAGATCGAGTCGCTGGACTACACGCGATTCTGGGCCGAGAAGCAGGGCAAGCGCGCCGCCGGACGTCACGGCAATATGATCATGTCCGGCGGCGGCAAGTCGACCGAGGAGCTGATCGCGTCGACCAAGAAGGGCATCCTGGTGACGCGCACCTGGTACATCCGCATGGTCGATCCGCAATCGCTGCTGCTGACCGGTTTGACCCGCGACGGCACCTTCTACATCGAGAACGGCAAGATCAAGCATCCGGTGAAGAACTTCCGCTTCAACGAAAGCCCGGTGTCGATGCTGAACAATATCGAGGAGCTGGGCAAGCCGGTCGTCATCGGCGGCGACGAAGTGCGCTTCCAGATGCTGATCCCGCCGATGAAGGTCCGCGACTTCAACTTCACGTCGCTGTCGGACGCGGTGTAAACAGTGGCTTCCTACGATTTCTATTTCACTCGCCTGACCTACGAGTCGGGCGATTGGGATGTCGACGTGCGCATGCCGAGCAACGTGCTCAACTCGCTGGTTGAATATACGACCTTGCGGGTCGATCCCGTCGAGCGCATCGTCGCGCTGTCCGATCCGAAGATGCTGGAGGCGCCGTTCTGCTATTTCGCCGGCCACAAGCTGGTACAGTTCACGGCGGCCGAGCGCAAGAACCTGGAGCGCTACGTCAAGGGCGGCGGCTTCGTGTTCGTGGACGACTGTAACCACGACATCGACGGCCTGTTCGCGAAATCGTTCGAGGCCGAAATCGCCCGCATCTTTGGGCCGAAGGCGCTGCACAAGATCCCCAACAACCATCCGGTGTATTCGAGCTTCTTCAAGTTCGACGGGCCGCCGAACACCGCGGTGGAGCTGAACGGCTGGGGCGACGATCTGGTGCACGACTACCTGAAGGCGGTCGAAGTGGGCGGCCGGGTGCGGCTTTTGTACAGCAACAAGGACTACGGCTGCGAGTGGGATTACGACTTCCGCAACAAGCGGTTCCTCGTCATCGACAACACCCGCTTCGCGGTCAATATCATTCAATATGCGTTGGGAGCCTGATTTTGAATAGTGCAATCGCCTGGAGCGAAAATGAGATCGGCGCGCTGAGCGCCAAGGTGGCGGCGCTGAAGGCGAGCATGTCGAAGGTGATCATCGGGCAGGAAAACGTGATCGATTCGCTGATCATCTGCCTGCTGGCCGGCGGCCACGCGCTGGTCGAGGGCGTGCCGGGGCTGGGCAAGACGCTGCTGGTCAAGTCGCTGTCGCAGGCGACGGAGCTGGACTTCCACCGCGTGCAGTTCACGCCCGACCTGATGCCGTCGGATATCGTCGGCACCGAGATCCTGGAGGAGGACCATGCGACGCGCAAGCGCGAGTTCCGCTTCCAGCAAGGACCGGTATTCACGCAGGTGCTGCTGGCCGACGAGATCAACCGCGCGCCGCCGAAGACGCAGTCCGCGCTGCTGGAGGCGATGCAGGAGCGCAGCGTCACCTTCGCCGGCCAGACGCATATCCTGCCGAAGCCTTTCTTTGTCTTGGCGACGCAGAATCCAATCGAGCAGGCCGGCACCTATCCGCTGCCGGAGGCGCAGCTGGACCGCTTCCTGCTGCGCATCGACGTGGTCTATCCGACCGAGGAAGAGGAGATCGCGATGGTCTCCGCCACCACCAACGCCGGCTTGAAGGACGCGGAGCCGGTGATGGACGTGGCGACCTTGCTGCGCCTGCAGCAGCTGGTGCGCGACATCGAGATCGGCGATCACCTGCTGGCCTATGCGACGCGCCTGGTGCGGGCGACGCGTCCGGCGCTGACCACGGTGCCGGCGGTGAAGAAGCATGTGGGCTGGGGCGCCGGTCCGCGCGCGGGGCAGGCGCTGGTGCTGGCCTCCAAGGCGCGCGCGCTGATGCACAACCGTTTGGCTGTCACGCGCGAGGACATCGGCGAGATGCTGCTGCCGGTGCTGGCGCATCGCGTGATCCGCAACTTCGAGGCGGAGGCGGACGGCGTGGCGATCGCCGAGATCCTGCTGGCGCTGCGCGAGCATATTCGCCCCGACTAAGCGCCGATGCAACCGACTTCGAAATCACCCGCCGGCGAAGCCGCTGCCGCCGCACGCCCGGCCGGTAGCGGGGCGTCGTCGCCTGCGACCGCAGCCATGACCGCCATGATGGTGCAGACCAAGGACCTGGAGCTGGTGATTCGTCACGTGCTGGCGGGGCTGGGCCACGGCCTACACGCGGGCCGCGAGCGTGGCGCCGGCGTCGAGTTCTCCGAGTACCGCGCTTACGCGCCGGGCGACGAGTGGCGCCGAGTCGACTGGAAGCTGCTGGCGCGCGCCGACCGCTATTTCGTCCGCGAGGCGGAGCGGGACAGCCACGTCGCCACCTGGCTGTGGCTGGACGCAACGGCGTCGATGGCGGAACCGAGCCGCGAGATCAACGGCGTCGACAAGCTGTGGTTCGCGCGCACCGTGCTGGCCTGCGTGGCGGCGATCGCGCAGCGGCAGGGCGATGCGTTCGGGCTGGTGGTGTGCGGCGGCGGCAAGGTCGAATTCACGCAGGCCTCGCGCGGGCCGCGCCAGTTGCAGCGCGTGCTGGCGCAGCTGGCCAAGGTCAAGCCGGACGGCGAGCTGCCGAGCGCCGAGGTGCTGAAGGCGAATCTGCATTTCGCCCGCTCGCCAAGCCTGATTTTCGCCGCCAGCGATTTTCTGGATTGGCCGTCGCCGCTGAGCGAAGCGCTACTGCGCTTGCGTAACCTGCGCCACGACGTGCGCCTGCTGACGTTGCGCACGCAGGCGGAGGTGGACGCGACCTTCAAATCCGGCAGCGGCTATCGCGATCCGGAAAAGAGCGATGGCTTGCACCGCATGAGCAACGCCGACCGCGAAAGCTACAAGCAGCAAAGCCGCGCGCATTTCGATGCGGTGGCGACCAGCTGCCGTCAAAACAATATCGTGCAGTACGAGGCGCGCATCGAGCAACCGCTGCACGCGGTTCTGCGCAGCTGGCTGCAATTGGCGGGAGCGCGCGCAAGATGATGTTGAGTTCTTATCCGTTCTGGTGGCTTGCGCTGCCGGTGTTGCTGCTGCCGATCTGGTGGCACCGCCAGAAGCGCCAACGGCTGAAGGCCGAACCGCTGGCGACCGCGCGCTTCCTGCCGTCAGCAGCGCCGGAGCAGCTGCGCATCTGGAAGTGGCGCGACCGCGTCCTGCTGCTGGTGCGCTGCCTGATGCTGGTGGCGCTGATCGCATGGCTGGCCGCGACCATCTTCCCGTGGCGCGGTGACACCGTGCTGCTGGACGCCGGCGCCGACAAGACGTGGGCGGAACAACAGATCGCCGCCACAGGCCTGTCGTCGGCAACGCGCATCGCACTACCGGCCGACGCGCTGCAATGGCTGCGCCGAAACGAGCGTGATTGGCGCGATGACGCCAAGCTGCTGATCGTCGCCCGAGCCGATCAAATCGCGATGCCGGCCCGCGTGCCGCAATTCGGCCATCAAGTGGAACTGCGCACCATGCCGGCCGCCACCGCCACCGCCACCGCCACCGCCACCGCCACCGCCACCGCCACCGCGTCGGCCGCAGCGCCTATGATCGCCACCGCGCCAAGAGCCGCACGCCCATCCGCAGCCGCGCCGGCCGCGCATCGCGTCGCGCTGGCCGCCACGCCGGAGCGTGCCGCCCCTTGGCGCGCGTTGTTCGCCGCCTTCGACCGCGCCGGCGATGGTGCCAATCGCTACGCACTCGTCGCAGAACCCGCGCCCGGCGCGGAGTTGATCGTCTGGGACACGCCGAACGCCACACCGCCGGCCAACTGGCGCGCCGCGCACTGGTGGCTCGCCGCCGCGCCGGCCGCCGCCTTCCCCGAGCTGGCCAAGGCCTCATCACTGACGATCAACGGCACCACGCTGAAATACGCCGACAGCCCACGCGGCCGCCTGTGGACCTCGGACGCCTTCCCGCCGCGCGACGCCGACACCGCCCGCGCCCTCTATGAAACCTGGCAGCTACTGCAAGCCGCCCCCGCGCCAGCCTACCCAACGCCATCGCAAACCTTCGCGGCAGCCCGCAACACCGCTCCGGCGCTCGGCGACACCAAGCCCGCCACGTGGCTCATGCTCGCCCTGCTGGCGCTCTTCATCTTGGAACGGATAATCACCCATGCCCGGCGAAACTGACCAACTGCGCAGCCGCCTATGGAAAGCGGTACTGCTCCGCCGCGCCCCGCAATGGCTGGCCACCCTCGCACCGCTGGCCCTCGCCGCCATCGCGTTGCCGACCGCCCGCCCGTTCGCGCTGGCCGCCATGCTCCCATGGGCGATCTGGCTGGCCGCCGACATTCACCAATGGCGCAAGCGCATCAACGCCCAATGGACCTCATGGCTGAACGCCGCCATCCCAGCACTGGAAGACAGCAGCACACTGCTGACCTCCGACGCCCAAACGCCAATCGCCAAACTCCAGCAACAGCGCCTGCAAGCCCGCTTGGCGAGCGTACTGACCGATGACGACTACCGCGACATCGCCCGCAGCCACGTGCGATTCGGCGTGCTGCCGCTGGCGCTCGGCATCATGGCCGCCGGCGCCGCATGGGCCTATCAAGGCCAGCGAACCGCTAGTCCACCGCCGCCCGCCGCCGCGCAAGCCAACAAAAGCATCGTCGACGGCGAAGTCTATTTGCGCGTCGCCCCGCCGGCCTACACCGGCGTCGCCGCCTTTGAAACCGGCGCGCGCGACATCCAGGTGCCGCAATTCTCGGAAGTGCGCTGGTGCGTCCGCAAGCCAACCGGCACACAACCGATGGTCGAACTGGGCGACGGCCAAACGCTGGCCGTCACCAACGACTGCGCCACCAAGCGCGTGGAAGAATCGCTGTTCTGGCGCACGCGCGGCACGGCCGGCACGCGCTACAACATCCGCGTCACCCCGGACCAGGCGCCGCAAGTCACGACCGTCGAGCCGACCGAATTGATCCACCTGCTGCACAAGGACGTGAAGACGGTCCAGCTCTCGGTGCTGGCCCGCGACGACTACGCCGTCGTCCGCGCCAGTCTGCACATGACGCTGGCGCGCGGCAGCGGCGAAAACGTCCGCTTCACCGACCGCGAAGTACCGCTGCCGCAAGGCCCCGATCCGAAAAGCCGCAACTGGAAAAAACAATGGACGCTGGCGGAGCTGGGCATGGAGCCGGGCGATGAGCTGTACTTCTTCGTGCGCGCCACGGACAACGCGCCGGGCAACCCGCACACCACGCAATCGCCGACCTACACGCTGCGCCTGCCCGGCCCCGAAGCCGAAAGCCTGGACTCGACCGCGTTGCCGTCGATGGTCAAGCCGGAAAACCTGCGCAGCCAGCGCCAGATCATCATGGACACCGAACAGCTGCTGGCCGACCTGAAAGCGCAACCCAACATGCCCGCCGCCACACTGCGCTCGCGCAGCGAAGACATCGCCGCCGACCAATCCGGACTGCGGCTGCGCTACGGCCAATTCCTCGGCGAAGAATCGAGCCTGTTCGGCGACGAGCATGAGCATGAACACGAGGAGCATCACGGCGGCGGCGAAAAAATGGGCGGCGAGATCGCGGTCATGAAAGAGTTCGGCCACGCCCACGACCAGGAAGACAACGCCACCATCTTCGATCCGCAGACCAAGGCCGTATTGAAGCGCGCCTTGTCCGCGATGTGGGACGCGGAAAAAGCGCTGCGCGCCATCACGCCGAAGACCGCGCTGCCGCCCGAATACAAGGCGCTGGAAGCGATCAAGGAACTGCAGGCCGCCGAACGCGTCTACCTGCACCGCACCGCCTTCGTTCCGCCGGCGCTGAAGGAGGAGAAGCGCATGAGCGGCGACATCGTCGGCGCCATGAGCTACAAGCGCGCGCAGGGCGCCGCCAGCGACAGCGTGCCGGCCGAGGTGCGCGAGCTGGTGCAGGCGCTGTCGCAGGACGGCGCGCTGCCGGCCTTGTGGAGCAAATCGGCGCGCGACGCCATCGGCGCCCGCATCGCCGATCAGGAACAAAAACTCAGCGCCCAGCGCGCGGTGCAGGATGTGCTGGACGGCTGCGTCGCCTGTCGCGGCGAACTGCGCGCATGGTTGCGCGGCACGTTGACCGACGTGCCGGTGCTGCTGCAGGCGCGGCCTGCGGCGGATAGTCCGTTCCGTCAAGCCTGGAGCGGCAAGGAGCAAGCGAAATGATGATGTCCACCGATTTTGCGGCGATCGCGCCGCCGCTGGCCGCCCTGGCCGCCGGCGTGGTGAGCGCCGCGCTGTATGGCCGCAAGCGAAAATGGATCAACGCGGTGCTGGCCGGCGTGGCCGGCGTCGCGCTGGCCCTGGCTGTCGCGGACCTGCGTCAACCCGCAGCCGGTGCCGACGCGCTGGCCGTCGACACCGGCGCGACGGGACGGATCAGCGAAGCCGACCGCCTGGCGATCCCGCGCGCCACCGCCATCGCCTTGAGCGGCGACGGCCTGCGCGAGGCCGAGTGGCGCGACCTGCCCGCGCGTCCGCTGCAATGGAAGCCCGCCGCCGCCGATCTGCTGTGGCTGGATTTCCCGCGCACGATGCCGCTGGGCCGCATCTTCACGCTGACGGTGCGTCGCTCGCCTGCGCAAGCCGGCTGGCGCCTGCAACTGCTGGCCGAGAATAAGCAGGTGCTCGCCGATTCAGGCGCCGCTGTTGCCGGTACTGCGCCGGCCGCGCAACTCAGCGTGCAATGGCTACCGCCGGTCGCCGAGAACATGGTGCTGCAAGCCCGTCTGCTTGACGCCGCCGGCAAGACCATCGCCCAAGGCCCGATACCGCTGCAGGTCCAAGATGCCCTGCCCTTGCAGATACAAGGCCGCTTCGACGCGCCATCGTTCGACGCCCGCGCATTGAACCAGCTGCTGTCTGAAGGCAGCGCGATCATGGACTGGAGCGTCACGCTGGGCAAAGCCATCGTCCGAGGCGAAACCGCGCGCGAACCGCTGACCGCGCCGAACGCGATGTTCGTCGATGCCGCCTACGTCGAGCACCTTGCGCCGTCCGCGCGCGCCGCCTTGCTGGCGCAAACCGGGCAGGGCGTGCCGCTGGTGATCCTGGGCGCTAACGCCGCCGACGCGCCGTTGTGGCAACGCGAGTTCGGCTTGCGCCTGCACCCGCAATCGCCAACGACGGAGAAGGAAGACGTGCGCCAGTTCAGCATCGGCGGCGCCGCGCTGTCCATGCCGCCCGCCACGTTGAACCCATCCGACAACGCCGGCGAACCGTGGTCCGTGCTGGCGCGCGACGGCAAGAAGCAGCCGTGGCTCTGGCAGCGCGATCTGCGTCAGGGGCGCGTGATCTGGATCGGCGTATCTGACTGGCACCGCTACGCGATCAGTGCGCCGCAAGCTTTAACGTTATGGTGGCAGGCGGCGATGGACAAGATCGCGCTGGCCAGCGTGGGCAAAGCCAGCTGGCAGCTGCCGGACGCCATGCCCTTGCCTGGACTGCGCAGCGAATTGTGCGCACAAGGCGTAAAGGCCGGCGCCGCGCTGCAAGTGGAAGGCGCCGCCGAGTTGCGACTGCAAGCCCGCGCCGACAAGGCCGATGCCGTCTGCGCCGCGCTCTGGCCTCAGAAATCCGGCTGGATGAAGTTCAGCAGCGCCAGCGTCACCGCGCCGGGCGTCGAATATATCTATGCGGCCAAAGACTGGCCGGCATGGCAAAGAGCGTTACGCCGCGACGCCACCGCCCAATACGCCGCGCGCGCGACGAAGGCGACGGCCACCGGCGCGGAAGGCGACAGCCGGTCGGTGCCGACCTGGCCGTTCGCGCTGATCTTCGCCGCCTGCATGCTCGGCCTCTGGTGGCGCGAGCAGCGATAGTCGCGGTTCCGGCTAATCGCCTCGGATCAGGGCCGAATGGAAAGCAGCTTGGCGGTCCGTTCCGGTGCCGCGACGACCATTGCATCGATAAGCCCTCGCACCTCTTCCGGCCCGAACTCCCCAAGCTTCTTGTGGATAGCCGTGCGGCTGAACAGCCAGAGCGCGCCGGTCAACAGCGGAAAAGGCAGCCTCGCAAGCCTTGCCACCATGGCCGGTTTGATCGTGTGTCCAAGTGAGCGGACGAGCGCGAGCGCCTCCAACAGAGCCGCAATCAGCCTGCGCGCTTCGGTCCACGACAGCTCGGCGTCGCGCTTCCAGGTCCACTGTGCTGCGATCATCAGCGGTACGACAAATGCTACGTGGGTGCGCAGGAAACTGTCCATATCGGTATCCACCTCGGCAGGCATGCCGGCCTGCCGGATCAGGTCGGCCCACATCGCGCTGGACAAGGTGGTCACCATGCCCGGACCGTCGACCACGCTGCGCAGTTTGCCAGCCTCGAAAAACGCCGACATGGTCGGAAAGCCATGGCTGAGCCGTTCAGCTCCGAGGGCGTCGCGCCACTTGGCAGTCTTGTCAAACGTGTTGAACATGAAAAGAATGCTTTTTGCCTTACTCGCGGCCAGTGAGGGGATCAGCACGTCGACATGGTGAGAAAGAATGGTCACCAATACCAGGTCGTACGGCACCGTTTCGTCGATCGCTTTCAAGACTGTCACCGGCGCGCGGCGTCCGTCCACGGACACGATGGCCGGGTCGCGTCGCAGTTCCTCAAGACGATGGCCTCGCGCAAGGACATTGACCGTATGTCCAGCGAGTGCCAGATGAAAGGCGAAGGTGCTGCCGATCCGCCCTGGTCCTATCAAAAGTATGTTCATTGCCGTAGCATAGGTGGATACCAACCACGCGTAAATGCATAAAAATGCAAAAACTCTTTCCATCAATGGACACTCTTTCTTGGGATGACCTGCGCATTCTATTGGCGGTTCATCGTGCCGGTAGCCTGCTCATCGCCGGCAAGTCGCTGGGACTTTCCACCTCGACAACAGGCCGCCGCCTCGACGCGTTGGAGGCCGCCGCCGGCTGCAGGTTGGTGAGCCGCAGTCAGGCGGGCACGCAACTGGAACCGTGCGCCATGCGCCTGGTTCGCCTTGCCGAAGATATGGAGCATGGCCTGAATGCGGAGCGACGCGATTGGGGAGATAGCCGTGGCACGATCAAGGTGTCGGTCCCAGACGGCGCGGTGCAGGAAGTTGCACAAGTTTTGCTGGAATTTCGCCGTGAGCATCCGAATATAGACATTGAATTGTGGGGTGAAAACCGCCTCGTCGATCTCGCCAGGCGCGAGGCGGATATTGGCTTGCGCCTGATGCGTTCCACCTCCAATCTGCTGGTGGAAAAACAGGTGGCGACGCTGCGTTTCGGCTTGTATGCGTCAGCCGATTACGTGCGCCGCTATCTCCCTTCACGCCGGCTTCAAAAAGGCGAAGCGGTGCGGCATGCCTTTGTCGGCCTTGACGAAAAATGGAAAGGCCTGCCACACGAACAATGGATGCGCGCACTGGGCGCCGAACGCTTTCCCTTTCGGT
>Ga0247815_10001655_pt1 | contig 16965 bp, 14 predicted proteins | sample UWRJL194509B1_FD_181014 | JGI IMG/M metagenome (GOLD analysis project Ga0247815, IMG submission 181014) | Plant litter microbial communities from Arlington Agricultural Research Station in Wisconsin, United States - UWRJ-L194-509B-1 | ecosystem: Environmental > Terrestrial > Plant litter >...
CAATTGTTTAATGTATTAAAAGGAGACATGTCTCTGGTGGGAAACCGGCCATTGCCATTGTATGAAGCCGAAATGCTGACTTCAAATGAATGGTCGATGAGGTTTTTAGGACCATCTGGGCTGACCGGGTTGTGGCAAATTAGTAAAAGGGGCAAAGGCGATATGTCTGATACGGAAAGGAAGAAGCTGGATAATTTTTATGCAAAGAATTATTCTGTATGGTTTGACATCAGTATTATGCTGAAGACATTCCCTGCCTTATTCCAAAAAGAGAAAGTATAATAAAAGAAATAATTAAACCATTAAATAAGCAAATAAATTAATCTATCAATCAATGAAAAAAATAACTACTCTCTCATTTTTTATACTAATTCTCTTCGCCACCAGGATTTCTGCCCAGGAATCTATTCTTACAGAATTAAATTACGCCACACTGGACAAGTACATTTCCCTTGCTAAAGAAAATTATACCAGGGGTAAGATTACCAGGCTACAGATGGAAATTGTTAAGCTTGATATTCCCATTGCACAGGTTTCTTATCTTGACATTTTCAACGCATCATATTTTTGGCGCCCAGATCAAAACCGTGACGTTCTTAACGTGAATAATCCTTACAGTGTAAACGGGTTTCAATTTGGTATTAACGTCAATTTAGGAAATTTCTTGCAAAAACCGTTTATCGTGAAAAGGGCTAAATCAAACTATAAATTGGCTCAATTGCAAAACCAGGATAATCAAATAAATATAGAAATGGAAGTTAAACGCCGCTACTATGCTTATTTGCAAGCAGTAAGCCAGTTGAAAATCAGAACTCAAACTGCACAGGATAACAAAAATATCTCTGAAACAACGAGGCACAAGTTTGAAAGAGGAGAGATTTCTTTAGACAATTATAATGCGTCAAGAATGTTGGTATCAACATCCAATAGCGATAGAATTTCGTACGAAGTTACATATCTGAATACCAAAGACGCACTGGAAGAGATGATTGGCCAAAAGCTTTCAGACGTTAAATAATATAGATTAAAATACAATAGATGGATTTTAAAGCATTTTTAAAACTGTTAAACCGCTACAAATGGATACTTATACTGGTTCCTGTAGTAGCTGCAGTTATTACCTATTCTCTCGTTAAAAACCTTCCGAAAACTTATAAGTCGGAAGCAAAAATTGCAACAGGTATTGTTGACCCTTCAAAACAAGTTGGGGGCGCACAGCAAACTGACTATTTTAAAATGAGTCAGCAGTTTGGCAATATCATTGAAAAAATGAAAATGAGAAGGATCATGTCGATTCTTTCTTACAATCTTATTTTGCATGACCTCGAGAATCCGTCGGCAACCTTTAAACCCTACAGCGAGAAATTAGATTCTCTTTCTGCTGATGACAGGAAAAAGGTGATCGAACTTTTCAGAAGGAACCTGAGTTTGAAAGTGCCTCTTAGTCCTGCAGATAATAAATCACCTTACAAATTATATGACCTGGTTTATTCTATGGGTTATGGAGAAGTAGCTTTAAATAAGGTGCTCGACATTGCCCATGAAGATAACAGTGATTTTATTTCGGTTAAATTTGAATCTGCCAACCCATTACTGTCCGCTTTTGTAGTCAACACCTTAAGCAACGAATTTATTGCCAACTATGGAATTGATGTGAACTTTAATCAGGGCCAGAATAATTTAGTATTGGATTCCCTGTTAAAAGAAAAGGAAAGGGAAATGAACACCAAAAATGCCGCATTGCGTGATTTTAAAATGCAGAATGGTGTGTTAAACCTTGATAAACAATCGCAACTGGTGTATCAGCAAATTACACAGTCTGAAGATAAGAAAGCGCAGGTAATCAGTGATATACAAGCCAATCGTGGCGCTATTGCTGCAATAGACAGCCGTTTGAGGAGTAACGATCCTAATCTAGGCAAGAACGTTGTACGTGATAATGCAGAATTGATCAATATTAGAAGTCAGCTTGAGATTGCCAACCGGAGATATGTGGATGGGAATTTTAGACCTGAAGATAAAAAGAGAATAGATTCTCTTTCTAGCATACAAGTCGCGCTTACTTCAAAGAATTCAGATAAGTACATCGTAGATCCACAGATTTCCAGACAAAATTTACTGCAACAAAAATATTCTTTGGAAACTACTGTCGCGCAGTTAACCGCTAGTTTGGCGTCAATAGATGCTGAATTATCTACAGCTCGCTCCAAGTATAACGCTATGGTGCCTTTTGACGCAAACATTCAGAATTATAATCGGGATGCTGATATGGCAACCAAAGATTATGTGGAAGCATTAAATCGTCTTAATACAACCCAGACTGAGCAAAACATGGGATTAAAGCTATCCATCGCACAGATTGGGCTCCCAGGATTGGCGGAGCCATCTAAAACAATAATCTTTACGGCTCTTTCCGGAATTGCAACATTCTTTATCTGCTTCTCTTTGCTTACAGTATTATTTGTTACAGACAGTTCTATTCATACCACCCAGCAGCTTGAAACAGCAACGAAATCGAAGGTGGTAGGAAGTCTCAATCTTATTCCGGAAGCAGACAGCAGTATCAATACGATCTGGAACAATACAGAAACCAATACTAATTATAGTATACATAAAGAACTACTGAGGTCGCTCAGGTTCACTATCAACGAGTTGATGGGCGCAGATGACAGCAGGATTTTAGGGATTACCAGTCTTGTACCTGGTGAAGGAAAAACCTTTGTTGCTTCAAACCTTGCCTATGCATATGCTATGACAGGTAAAAAAATTCTTTTAATTAGTGGTGACCAGTCTGCAGAACCTGTCTTGTCAGACTCAAAACAACTCGCAACAAGGCAGAATTTCGAAAGCTTTTTAGTAAGCAGGGAAATCAGGGTTGACGACTTGATCACGAAATTAAATAAGGTAGATCACCATAAATCATTATTAGAGATCCAGAATGAGCGAAATCTGAGATCTGGTTTTGATGTTTTAAAAAAACAGTTCGATCTGATTATTATTGATATCGATAGTTTGACAGATATCAATATAGCTAAAGAATGGCTCTCATTTACAGAAAAAAGCCTTGCGGTGTTTGGTGCTGGTAAGTCTCTGACCGATGCTGATAAAGGACTGGTGGGCTTTCTTAAAACTCAACCTGGGTTTATGGGCTGGGTGATTAATAAAATAAGACTGACTGAAATCAAAGACTGATTCAGGGGGTAAACGTTATTATAATATGCAGCAAGAATCCACCTATCTCTCTTTGAAGAGATCTAAAGTGTTATTTCTCATTTTCGGACTTGTAGTTGCGGTGATTTCAAGTTATGCGGCGTTCGCGATCGACGGAATTGCACCGCTTATTTTGGCAATACTTGCAATCGGAGTGGTCTATCTGGTATTTCTGTTTAGGAATCCAAGAATAGGGCTTACATCAGTGATTATATATTGTTTTACGCTCGGTTTTTTTGGGCGTGAAGTAGGCGGATTGCAATACGGACTATTCATTGAAGTGTTTTTGATACTGACCTGGATAGCGTCACTTTTGTACTTTAAAAAGGAAGACTGGTCGGTAATCAAGAACGATCTTAGTGCAGCATATCTGGGCTGGTTTATTTTCAGCTTTTTACAAGTAATCAATCCCGCAGGCGCTAATCCTATAGGATGGTTGATGGAACTTCGGTCTGAAGCGCTTTATCCTATATTAATTATTCCTATGGGCTTCATGCTTATTAAGAATTATAAGGATCTGGACCATGTGATCAAGATGTTACTTCTGTTGGCGCTAATTGCAGCATTAAACGGTATAAAGCAGGCTCACATTGGAATGTTTCCCGGTGAACAGGCCTTCATTGATGGTCCTGGTGGTAAAACACACCTTATATTTGGAAAGCTGAGGGCCTTTTCGTTTTATGACGCAGGTCAGTTTGGGGGATTCGAAGCTGTTTTTATTACCATGGCAGTTGTGTTGTCGTTTGGGACGTCACAGATATGGAAAAAGATACTCTTACTTGCTATGGGAGGAACTTATGGCTATGCTATGTTATTATCTGGTACTCGTGGGGCATTTTTCGCACTGGTTGTCGCAGCTTTTGTCGCCATATTTCTTACTAAAAACTTTAAAATCCTAATTCTTGGCGGAGTATTCATGGTGATGTTTTTGGGCGTATTAAAATTCACAAGCCTTGGTAGCGGAATTTATTCAATCCAGCGTTTCAGAACGTCGCTTGACCCAAATGACCCTTCTTTGAACGTCCGGTTTCAGACGCAACGTGTGTTACGGGAATATATGAGTACAAGGCCTTTTGGGGGCGGGTTAGGAGTGCTCGGTGCCTATTCTGAATTAAATAAAGATAAATTTCTTTCTACTGTCCAGCCTGATAGTTTTTGGGTAAAGATATGGGCCATGACTGGCATAGTCGGTTTAACTTTATGGTTCGGGATGATTATGTATATATTAGGAAAGTGTAGCGGGATAATATGGATGATTAAAGACGCTAAGTTAAAGATCAAGTTGATTGCAATGTTATCTTCAGCAGCAGGGATATTTTTTTGCAGTTATGGTAACGAGGTTATAAATAATATGCCGTCGTCGTTAATTTTTTGTATTTCGCTTGTATTGGTTTATATTGGGCCTGCTATTGACAGGGAAATCAGTGATAGAAATAACTTGCTGTCTACTGCTGCAGTCACAGAATCAACAGAACTTGAACTTGTTTAATATATCCTATGCCATTTGAAATATTTCTGCTTCCTGGTCTGATATTATTTGCTTATGGCTTTTTTAGAGGTCATAAACGATATAAAGAAGAATACAATAAAGAGGGAGAAACACAATAAATACGTTATCACATGATAAAGACCATTTGGATTATTTTTCAAATTATTATTGGATATAATCTCGTCCTTCCCTTTTTATTATACGTTTTCCATAACCTCACAAAAAAAAAGGTGTTGGTTAAGCAGACAACCAAAGATTTCGATTACGCCATTATTGTTACAGCTTACGAACAAACGGCATTACTTCCTTCTGTAGTAGATTCTTTGCTGCGATTGAATTATCATAACTACCTTATTTACGTAGTGGCTGATAACTGCGATATTACAAATTTGCATTTCAATGATCCCAGAGTTGTGTTGCTGAGACCTGAGAATGTGCTTGCCAGTAATACCCGCTCTCATTTATATGCAATTGCAAATTTTAGAAGAGCACATGAAATTCTGACGATTATTGATAGCGATAACCTTACTGATCCAGAATATATCAATGAGCTGAATGTATATTTCGCTGCCGGATATGAAGCTGTACAAGGAGTTAGAGCCGCTAAAAACCTTAATACAACATATGCCTGCCTTGATGCGGCACGTGATATATATTATCATTTTTATGATGGGGAAGTATTGTTCGAACTTGGCTCCTCTGCCACCTTATCAGGGTCAGGAATGGCTTTTACTACTAAATTGTACAAAGCTTGTTTTGATCAGCTGGATATTACTGGTGCCGGATTTGATAAAGTATTGCAGGCACAAATACTCAGAATGGATAAACGGATTGCATTTGCCAAAGACGCGATAGTTTACGACGAAAAAACTTCTGACTCTGATCAGTTGGTAAATCAACGTTCAAGGTGGATAAATACCTGGTTCAAATATTTTGGCTATGGTTTTGACATCCTGCTAAGAGGTATTAAAAAAGCCAACTTTAATCAGTTTCTATTCGGCATTATCTTGCTGCGCCCTCCATTATTCATATTTATTTTGCTTTCACTACTATGCGGGTTTGTTAATATTTTTATATTCCCTTTTTATTCGTTAGTTTGGATAATATCTTTCGGAATTTTTGTATTAAGTTTTATAATCGCACTGCGGAATCATCCAACTGATCCCAGGATTTACAATTCCTTAATCAACATCCCTAAGTTTATATATTTTCAGCTGTTATCTTTAATGCATGCCAAACAGGCTAATAAAAGATCAGTAGCTACCAAACATAATGTGAATTCATAGGCTTTATAAAAGATTAAGTGGGCAAAGAAATTATCAAAGGAAGAGATGTTGTTATTGTAGGTCAGCAGCCATGGGATGTTTCAATTGGCAGTAATTGTAAAAATATAGCTTTTGAATTATCGAAGTATAACAGGGTTCTGTATGTCAATTCCGCGCTTGACAGAATTACCCTGCTGCGTAACAGAAAAGATGAGAAAGTGATTAAGCGCAGAAAAGTGATCAAAGGCGACGAAGATGGCCTGGTGCCCGTTGTTGAAAACCTCTGGACGCTGTATCCGGATGTTTTGATCGAATCTGTAAACTGGATAAACAATTTTAATCTTTTTGATTTTCTCAATAAAAGGAACAATAAGCTTTTTGCTAAATCCATTTCGAAGGCGATTTCGTTATTAAAGTTTAAGGACATTATTCTTTTTAATGATAATGATATGTTCAAGAGTTTTTACCTCCAGGATTTTCTTCAACCGGCACTTAGTATTTATTATTCAAGGGATTATATGCTTGCTGTTGACTATTGGAAAAAACATGGTGAAAAAATTGAACCATTGCTGATTCGCAAAAGCGACCTTTGTGTAGCTAATTCAACATACCTCAGTGATTATTGTAAACAATACAATCCGCAATCTTATTATATAGGACAAGGTTGTGAACTTGACATATTTAAGAGTGACGGTAAATTTCCCGCAGTAAAAGCTACTGCCGGTCTTTCGGGACCAAAAATTGGCTATGTTGGTGCATTACAAAGTATCCGTTTGGATATTGATCTTATTGCTCATATTGCACTGACAAAACCTGACTGGAATATAATCCTGGTGGGGCCGGAGGATGATGTTTTCAAAGAAAGTAAACTACACCAGATCCCCAACATTTATTTTCTGGGGCCTCAAAAGCCGGAAGACTTGCCTATGTTTATCAATTCATTCGACGTATGCATTAATCCTCAACTCGTAAATCAGGTAACTATAGGAAATTATCCACGAAAGATAGACGAATATTTGGCGATGGGAAAACCAGTTGTGGCTACCCATACCCAGGCAGTCAGCATTTTTGAAGATTCGGTATACCTTGCGAAGGATAAGAATAACTTTATTGAACTGATTGCTGAGGGATTAAAAGACAATACTGCGGAGAAGGCCAGGTACAGGATTGAAGTGGCGCACTCACATTCGTGGGAGAATAGCGTAGGTGAATTGTATAAAGCTATTGGTCAGGTTGTAAATAATTAAGAATGTCGTTATCAGCACAAATAAAATCAAGTCCTTTTTTGAAAAAGGTGGCGCATTGGATGTTAATTCCGGTCAATGATTTCAGGCCACGCCTTTGGATCAGGCTTTTCGTTAATCCGTTGAAACACAAAAAAGGGAAGGGATCCATTATCAGGTGGAGAACACGTATTGATGTTTTTCCGTTCAATAAATTTGAATTGGGAAACTATAGTTTGATTGAAGATTCATCAACCATCAACAATGGTGTAGGCGATGTGTTTATTGGCAATAAGTCGATTATAGGTTTGGGCTGCACAGTAATTGGCCCGGTAGAAATTGGAAACAACGTTATGCTCGCACAAAATATAGTCATATCCGGATTAAACCATGGTTATGAATTGGTAGACATTCCGCCAAGTGAACAAAAAACTGTAACAAAAAAAATTGTGGTGATGGATGATGTTTGGATCGGTGCTAACTGCGTGATTACGGCAGGGGTAACAATAGGTAAACATGCAGTAATTGGTGCAGGTAGTATAGTAACTAAAGATGTTCCACCTTTTTCTGTATCAGTAGGTAATCCTGCAAAGGTAGTTAAGTTGTATAATTTCGAAATCAATAAATGGGAAAGGGTTTAGTCATATGAGTTATTTTAAGAATCCCGAGTGGATCAGCCAGTTTCTTTATCCATATGAAAAATTTGAAGAAATCCCTTCTTCAGTTTTTGACAGTATCAATGAAAATCTTGATAAGGTGCAGAGTGAAGCCCCGCTAGTAAGTGTGGTGATTATAGCCTGGAACGAAGAAACAAATATCCTCAGATGTGTAGCCAGTTTATCAAAAATGGTTACTGACATTCCTTTTGAAATTATTGTAGTAAACAACAACTCAAAAGATAAAACACAGGAGACGATTGATCATCTTCACGTAAAGTCTTATAACGAGCTTACTCAGGGAGCAGGGCCCGCCAGACAAAAGGGGCAGGAAATGGCCTTAGGTAAATACATTCTTACTGCGGATGCTGATTGTTTTTATCCTTCATGCTGGGTTGATGAGATGATGAAGGTATTGCAACAAGATGGGGTCGTTTGCATCTATGGAAGGTATTCTTTTATTGGAGAGGCCTATTTCCCAAGGTGGAAATTGCTGATCCTGGAAAAGATGAAGGATACAATGGCCAATCTGAGGCACTTGAAACAGCCGTATTTTAATACCTTTGGAATCAGCATGGGGTACATCAAGGAATATGGACTGAAAATTGGCTTTATCAAAATCAACCGCAGGGGAGAGGATGGTCAACTTTGCATGGACCTGATGAAATATGGTAAGGTAAAACAGGTAAAATCCCGCAAAGCCAGGGTATGGACGGGCGTAAGGACGCTGAGCCAGGATGGATCTTTCTTTAATATTGTAGCGTCAAGAATCAAAGAAGACCTGAAGCGGTTTAAATATAATTTTATCACAAGAGATTAATAAAATACTTATACCAGCAATGACTGATCCCCAGAATATATATAATGATGTTACTTTATTAATTACTCATTACAACAGGAGTAGTTCTTTGGAACGCTTACTGAGAGCTTTTAAAGAACTGGATGTGAAATTCAAGGAAATCATTGTTTCTGACGATTGCAGCAAGGAGGTTCATTTGAACCATATCCGTGAGATCAATAAAGAGCTTGATTTTACACTCCTGAGTGCACCAGTAAATAAAGGTCTGGCTAATAATCTCAATAAGGGCCAAATGGCTGTAAAAACACCATATACCCTTTATGTTCAGGAGGATTTTATTCCTATGGATATCTTCAAAGACCGTTTTCGGGATGCGATGGACATCATGCATCAGGAGCCCGATATGGATATTATCAGGTTTTATGCCTATGGACCATATCCATATCTCAAGCCTTATAAAAAAGGGTTTTCACTGATGATTTATAAGCCATGGTTTATGGATAAAAATAAGATCTATAATTACAGTGATCATCCTCATTTAAGAAGAAGCAATTTCTTTGAACGTTTTGGTACGTATACTGAAGGGATCAAATCTGATAAAACTGAATATGAGATGTGCTTATCATTTATACAAAACAATGGCCGTGGACTTTTTTACGATCAATACGACACCTTGTTTAAACAGGAAAATTCGTCAGCAGAACCAAGCACGGTTACAAGAAGCAGCTGGCGGCAAAGCGGAAATCCTTTAGTCGCACTCGCCCGCTTGCTGTACAGACAATTTAAGTATAACTATGACATCCACATTAATACAAAGTTTAAAAAGTAAAAAAGTACGAATGATATTGAAATTGATTGCGTTTTAATTCCGTTAATTCATATTAATATCTTATCATTATATACGAAACCATCAATTGTTCATGCTCGACCTGATTAAAAAACTACTTCTAATTTTTAAAAACATACATTTTTTATCTCTTCTGGGTAATGGTATGATGGCTGTTTTCGGAATGGTGACGCTGGCAATACTTTACAGAAAGCTATCGGTTATGGAAATGGGGGTTTATATTTTCTTCATGGCTATACTTGGGTTGATTGATACTTTAAGGGCAGGTTTTTTGACAATTACTTTTATTAAATTTTATTCCGGAACGGATGAGATCCGGGCAAAACAGGTAGCGGGGGCATGCTGGTTTATAGGATTTGTGATTACAGGTATATCAGTGGTGGTAAACATTCCTACCTATTTTATAGCGGGCTATGTTACCGATCAGGGATTGGTCCTGTTCCTGAAATACTTTTCGTTAATTTCTATTATTACTTTGCCTTCATTTATGGCTAATTGTGTAGTGCAGGCTGATAAACGTTTTGATAAATTGCTTTGGTTAAGAATAATGACACAGGGATCATTTACACTGGTCATATTTGTCCTGGCATTATTGGGTAAAATCACGCTGAATTCTGTATTGATTACCTATGCGCTATCCAATTTATTTTCCAGTTTAGTTGTATTATTATTAAACTGGACAATGGTTAGCAGTGTGAAATATGCAGATCGTAAAACAATTATTGAGCTGTTCCATTTTGGTAAATATAGTATGGGTACCAATATTAGCTCTAATCTGTTCAGTGTAACGAACACCTTTGTAATAAATTTTTTGATAGGTCCTGCTGCTCTTGCTATATTTAATCTGGGTGGCAAATTACTTCAGATCATTGAGATCCCTATGAATAGTTTTGCTGCAAGTGGTATGCCCATCTTATCATCTTACTACAATAGGGGAGAGAGTTCAAATATGATGTACACCCTCAAAAAATTAATTGGAATGATGACGGTTGCGCTTGTTCCTATGGTTATCATTGCGCTTATTTTTGCTGAACCGATTATTCAGTTGGTAGGTGGAAAGGGATACACAAGTAATGAGGCGCCCAATCTTTTCAGGCTATTCATGGTATTGTCTTTATTATCGCCCGCCGATCGTTTCTTTGCGCTCGGTCTGGATGTTATACATCAGCCCAAAATTAATTTTTATAAAATTTTGGTAATGCTGGTTGTGAACCTGATTGCAGTTTTAATTGGTATCAGTATTTACCATTCTGTATATTCTATCGCTATCGCTACCATATTTCCGACATTAGTAGCCGTTCTGATGACGTATGCGCCATTAAATAAATACTGTAATTTTAAGTTCTGGGATATATATGTAGTAGGATATAAAGAGGCAGTTTTATTTTTAAAACAGATGAATAAAACGTTTCTGAGCAGATCTTAAAAGATATCAGTGCAATATTTATTAATAAAATCTAAATAATGAAGACTAATAATAACATATCGGTTGTGTTAGCGTGTGATGATCATTACGTCGTTTTACTTGCTGCCCTGCTGAAATCTGTGGAGATGAATCATGTGAGCGATGAGATAATTGATATGTATATTGTTGACGATCATATCTCAAAACGAAGTAAAAAGCGACTCACTGATTCATTGAATCTGGAAAAATTAAATCTGATCTGGCTGAAAATGGATGAGATCATTCCTGAGGGGGTGGTATTACCTTTAGTAAATAATTCTTATCCCTTAAACACATATATCAGGCTTCTGATCCCTTATTTTATTCCAAAAGAAGTTAAGAAAATTATATTCATAGATGTCGATATGATCATGCTCGATGACATTAGTAATTTATGGAAAATTGACACGGGCGATTACGTAATCGGTGCTGTTAGTGATACTATCGGCCCTGTTGCAAAAACTATCGGAGAAGGAATAGAGAATTATGAAGAGTTGGGGCTTGATCCTGATCAGCGGTATTTTAATGCTGGTCTTCAGTTAATAAATATTGATAAATGGCTTGAACAGGATATCACTCAAAAGACATTTGATGCAATAAATCACAATAAAAAATATGCAGCTCTCGGTGATCAGTACGGTTTAAATATCGCCCTATGTGGCAACTGGTACGAAATAGATAGGTTATGGAATTGTTTTTCTGTTAATACAGATCCGAAACCCAGCTTAATACATTATTTCCACAGAAAGCCAATTTATAATACATATGCCTACAATTACAAGGATGAATTTTTCTATTATCTAAATAAGACTGAATGGAAAAATTTTAAGCCGATTGGGGAGACGAGCAGGTACATAAAAAAGATAAGTAATATGCTTGAAAAGGTTAAACTTTTCTTTGTAAAGAAGTGATCTTCTGTTCCAGAAGTCTTAACAAGATGCTCTTTAAATCTGCTGATACTGCAATTATTTGATTATTTTAGTTGCGGTATTATGTCCTTTTGCTCTTACCTAATATTGATAAATAAATTGAACCTATACTCTCTATATGAAAAAAAATAATAACATCTCCATTGTTGTGGCCAGTGATAACCATTATGCCATACTTATTGCGGCATTATTGAAGTCAATTGATTTGAACCACAAAACCGATGAACATATAGATTTTCATATCATTGACGATGGAATATCGGCGAAGACCAAATCTCAGCTGGAGACTATTGCGAATCCTGAAAGGATCACCGTAAAATGGTTCAAAAGCAAGGAAATTGTACCGCCAAATATTATTATCCCGGTTGATAATTCAGCGTTTCCCTTAACGGTTTACCTGAGGGTGTTTTCTCCCTATGTGATCGATCAGGATGTAGACAAGTTAATTTATCTGGATGTGGATACAATTGTTCAGGACGACATTTCAAAGTTGTGGAATATTGACCTGGGTGATTTTACTGCAGCAGCCGTTCAGGACGTTGGCAAAACGATGGACTGCGAATGGGGTGGAGTGCCAAACTATAAGGAACTTGGTCTGGAAGGAAGTACAAAATATTTCAACTCAGGTATCCTTATGATCAATCCTAAAAAGTGGCGCGCAGAAGATATTTCCAATAAGGTGATCTCTGCCTTAAGCAAATACAAAGAACATGTAAGACTGGCAGACCAATACGGATTGAACGTTGTACTGGCTAATAAGTGGATGGAACTTGATCCTAAATGGAACTGGTTCGCTTTCAAAGAAAACGAAGATCCCTATATTGTCCATTTTCTTGATATAAAGCCAATATTCTCGTCTTATAATTCGCAGGAAGTTTACAGAAAGGAATTTTTCAGGTACCTATCTATGACACCGTTTAAAGATTTCAAACCTATCAGCGGTAATCAGCGGCATTTTAGAAAGATTTATAACAAAATTAAAAAAGCATTTTTAAAAATGTAGATACAGTTCTCAGGTTGAACAGCAATTGTGCTGCTCCAACAAACACATTCGCTGTTCAGCCTAATCTCATTTATTTGACCATTATTTTTACTTCTTCTTCTTCTTCTTCTGCAAAAGTATTATAGATCTCCTTTTTTCCCTTATTTTTTCGCGCGATCATGTTGAGCAGCAGAATTCCGATCACAAAGAATCCAAGGCAGATCAACGCTGCAGTGAAAAGGCTAACTGTCATGGTACTTGCCCAGCCCATAATGGCATCGTTGGTAAATAGTTTCTTATATAATACAACACCCATCAGCACCATAAACATTAGGGTCACCATGGTGAAAATTCTCAAAAATACCATTAACAATTCTTCTGCATATTCTACAAAGGATTTAAAAGCATGATGGATCAAGCTGGTTGAATTCATTTTCGATCTGCCGTCGATACGCTTGAGCCTGTTGTACACTATACTGGTAGAGGATGCTTTTAATTTTGACAGGTGCGCTGCAAAATGGATAAACGATAAATAACAGGAGGTTTCCAGCACCTTTTTATTGATCATGCAATAATTGCCAAAATTCATTATTTTTCCCGTTATCATTTTAAAGATAAAACGGTAGATATAGTATGAAATCTGGAAGGATAAGCTCTCCTCGCGGCGCCCGCGTGCTACGTTCACAATATCAAAATTATTAATTTCAACCAGCTGGGCAATTGCTTCAGGATCATCCTCGCCATCAGAATCCATGATAATAAATTTATTGGAGTCCAGCTGTCTGCCATAGAGCAGTCCCTGATATATGGCTGCCTGATGCCCCACATTAAATTTTAGTTCCAGGATGGTAAGTTTAATATTTCCTGCTTTAAACCGTAAATTAGTCAGTAACGACAGCGTTTGATCTGTTGAACAGTCGTCTATTACAACGATTTCGAATGACTGTGGCAATAAGGTCAGCACCTTTTCAACATTTTTAAGAAAAGCTATTACAGTGGAGTTTTCATTAAAACAAGGTGTAATGATTACTACTTTTTCTTCTATCATCTGTTTATTGATTTGGCAGTAGTTTATAAATGAGGTAACCATCTATTTTTTTAACCAGATGGAATTTGGCCGTTTTAATACTTTCCAGCCTGGCCAGAAGAATAAATTTTGATTGGGGTGCTGACTCTATGATATATTCAACCTGACCTTTGCGGATAAGATTTTCCAAATTCTCATATCCCACGACCTTCGATGGTCCTGTGGAATATTCGAGTATATCCATTTGAGGAACCAGGCAGTTTTTGAAAAAGGTGTTATTTAGTGATTGTCTGGAAGGAATGGTTGAATCTGTGGTAACATTAGAAAAGATATATTTTTTTTCCATGCTTTGCTGATCCTTTTTAATGAAGGCTGCGGTTCGACTGGCAGCGTAGCGTTGTTTTTCCAGGCTTTGATTGTGGTCGTTGTACATTAGAAGTTTGGTGGCTGAAACGCCATATGCGAGGATCATCAGCAGCAGGTATGCATAGGCTGGTAACCTGTATTTGTACCTGATATGCTGCTGAAACGATTTCATCATCAATAATAAGGAAAGGTTAACAAACAGGATGAAATATTGAGGAGTAGAGCCCATTTTAAGAGCCGTTACTATAGCAAAGACAAAGGATCCCAATGTACATGTGGCGAGTATTCTGTCAGCAATATTTCCTTTCAACAGCAAGTTATTCCTTAACAGCAGAAAAAGGCTGATCACGGCAAGAGGCCAGACAGATACCACAACAATCGTTTTTGTGATTACCGACAAAAAGTTGGGTATACTGATCCCATTGGCGATCCCGCCGACTACGTTTTCGAGGAAGGAACTATAAAGATGCATAAAGAGGAAGAGCATGGCTCCATAAATCATCAGGGAGAAAATGATGAGTTTTAATAATGTGGGCCAATCTTTTATCAGCAATGTAAATACGCCAAAAATAAGAATGAGCTGGATGCCACTCTGTTTTGTAAAGACAGCTAATGCGGTAAGGAATACTGTAAGCAGTAAACGTAAGTCAGATTTTTTATGCTTTTCATCTTGTTGGTAGTAACGCATGTAGGAGTAAATTGCTGCAATGCCCAACAAGTCGGTCAGGGAATCTGGTCGGACGGCAAAATTATGGGACATTGTTAGCGTGAAAGCCAGTACTAGCAGAAATAATGATTTATATTTTGATAGGAATAAAACAGCAGTGCCTATCCGGTATATTATACATGCTGTAATCACGTTAAAGAGCAGGTCCCACGAACGTCCGATCCAATATAACATCTGAACATCGTATGCCTTGTACCCGCAAATTTTTGCCGTTAAGCCGCATATATAATAATAGATGGGAGTGTATTGGGTAATCGCAAATGGAGCGGTTGAGGGGGACGTGTAAAGTCTGCCGTTGTGCAGTAGCGTTTGAATACTATATATTACGTTTTGCTCAATTCCGGCGATATCTGTACCCTTTGACGCAACAATAAATAATCTAAGTATAAAAAAGCCTGAAAATATCATTAGGCAAGAAAAATAAAACAAGTATTCAAATCTGAGCTTCATAGGCTGCTGATATTATCGTTATTGTTTTACTAACTTACTGATTTATTGTTATATTTTAATAGGTGAAAATTTAAATTGATACTTTTTCCTGATATATACCCTGTGTGCTGCTAGTATTGGAAAATTGTCTTAACGTGCTTTAAAAAGCAAAAAAAACCAGCGGGATTCGCTGGTTTTTTTAGAAGGCATTAAAATTGAATTAAAGTCCTAGAGCTGCAGCTCCTATTCCTGAAACAAGTGATACAAAGGTTGTCAGGTTTTGTACAGCACTTTGTTGGGTAGAGAAGTACCTGTTGTTACTCTGAACGGTGATTTTATTATCACTCATATTGTTAATCATATTTGTGATGGCATTCTTGTCTGTGTATAAATCGTAGCCAAGGTTGTTATAGAATTCAAGTGTACCGCCGTAATTGTACATATCTAATATTTGTCCTTCCCAATCTTTGGAAGTGTTCATATGACCAACAGTATTATTGTAAACTTTGGCATTAGCATATGTTGATTTTCCAGGATAGATGTTTCTTGCAAAGCCCTGAAGTTCAAATCCGCTATATTTCCTGGTATTGTAGCAAATGTTATTGTAAATCTCGTTGGTTGCAGGAGTGCTGCCTCTTGAATATAACCACATTCTGATGGCATTACCCTGGTAGTTTGTCAATTTGTTGTCGTGAAATTTACCATTCCCCTGCATTGCAAACACACCATTATGATTGTTGTTATTCGCATTCAGGTTGTTTACAATGTTGTGGTGAATATTATAGTCCTGAACATTTGTAAAAGAAACCATGCTACCTGCATCTGAATTCTGGAATGTATTATAAGCGATTTCAACATCTTTATAAAGTCCGGTATCTTCGCCATTATCTTTATTTAAGTTTCCACCGAAGTTAATAGAGCCTGTGGCATCGAAAAGACAGTTTAAAATTTTCAATCCATCTGTTCGTGTAGCTGCCGTACCATTATATGTTAAGCCATTTCCATTTGTTTTGGTGCCGGTAATTACATAGTCACGAACATTTTTGAAACCAAGACTTTTTAAAACAACACCAGTCATAACCTGATCCAATACAATTGCCCTGTATGATATATCGCTGAATTGGAAACCGTATGTGATACCGGCAGTATTGTCTCCGGCTATTACAATGTTAGAAACATTTTCTGTGTACATGCCTTCTGCAATATTAACCTGTCCCACATTTTTGATGTAAACTGGTTTTGCTGTAGTGGCGGTGATATTTTTGAGAGTGATTGATTTATAGTTACCACCTTTAATCCTGATAAAAGAATTGCTTTGGATGTTTAATGTTTTTCCATCGATCACCAAATATCCCGATCCTGTTCCAAGATCCATTATTGTTGCATCAGCTGGAACTGCATAAGATGAGGCAGGGGCGGTGGTCACTGGTGGGGTAGTTACTACCGGTACAGTAGTTTCAGGTGTAGTGGTTGGTTGTGAATGTCTTCTAAAGCCATCTTTCTTACAGGACATTAACACGATTGATCCGATTAATACAACGAGGAGTGCTTGATTCTTTATCATAACTATTT
>Ga0247815_10001657_pt1 | contig 16963 bp, 25 predicted proteins | sample UWRJL194509B1_FD_181014 | JGI IMG/M metagenome (GOLD analysis project Ga0247815, IMG submission 181014) | Plant litter microbial communities from Arlington Agricultural Research Station in Wisconsin, United States - UWRJ-L194-509B-1 | ecosystem: Environmental > Terrestrial > Plant litter >...
ACGTCGACACCATCTGCAATGCGGACAACCTCGCGCTGCTATACCACCTTGCGCAGAAGTGCAAGACCGTCCGAGACGCCGACTCGCACTCAGTATCCGAGGTCGGCGATATTCAAAAACATTACCACTCCGATTGGCTGACCATCACCGACAGAACTTGTACTACCTCAGCGAGATTGCGCAGGAGATTCTTAAAGGTCGCGCGAAGCACCACGGCTGGGTTTTGGATAACTTCCCTGGCAAGGTCAAGCTGCCCGTCGACATGTTCAAACCACTGCCATCTGCCGACGTAGCGAAGGAGATCGCAAAGACGTCTTACCTGACTGACGAGATGACTGATTGGCTCGAGGGTCACAACAGGCCGGTCAAGTCGCCCGTGGCGAGGACGAGAGTGGTATCCGGTACTGGCACTGGTGCGCGCGCACCGCGGAAACGCAAAGCAAATGGAGCGGCAGATGGCTCACCGCCGATCAAGTAAGTATTCAGTCTTTGCGCTCCTAGTGTGGTGAATAACGAGACTAACGTCGCCAGGCGCACTCGCACGTCCAACGGCCCCTCACGGCGCAAACAGGATAGGTGGAGCGGGTCAGACAATGGCGAGGACGATGAGGAATCCATTCAAGGCAGCGACGATTCACTTGTGATTGAAGCTCCTGTCGTTTCGCGTGGGTCACGTTCGCGACCAGCAGGCGGGCCAAAGGCGACGGCAAGTTCTCCTGCGAAGCCGAAGTCTCCCGCAAAGAAGCCCACGGAGACGGACGACGATGCGATGGAGGAAGAGGAAGAAGAAGAAGAGACACCGGCTTCGGCCAAAAAAGCTCGCGCGAAGGCTCTCCCGGTAAGGGTATCCAGAGGAAAGGGGGGAAAGGAGGATGCGGAGTCAGAAGCGAGTAGCGATCATGTGATGGAAGAGAGCGAGCAGGAAGAACCTGCTGCGAGGCCTAGGAGAGCCAGGGTGCGTCAGTTCCGCTACCACTTCAACTGCCTACGGACCGCTAATGAGATACACTCAGAATGTGAAGGCGAAGGCAGAGCCCAAAACAAAGACAACACCGGCAAAGACGACGCCCGCCAAGCGCGGGAAGAAGTAAATGCGGTCGGCCTTACTTCAAGTGCTGGCCATGTCTGGGTTCCGTTTGCTGTCTCGTCTCATCTATTTGTGTGTTTGATCTCGTGCATTTGTGTAATCTTGGACTGCGTTCCTCTCACTTTCGACTAGCGTCGACCTATGCGATCATACTGATTCAACTTTCTTTCTTATGATTGACGATTGCGCCGCATGGCGTCAGACCTGCTCTTCGCTGACATTGCGCGGAAATCGCGATGGCGTCATTGGTCCCGCGACGATCCTTGCGCGGTTAGATGCGTGCAAGATGCAAGTTGATTTCGTCGACTACTTTATGCAGTTGAAGTACAAGTACAATCAAGGGCGTGATGACAGTCCAGAAAGTTCGGACGCTCAGCCGCGCAGGCTACCACCAGAGCCACGAGTATCAATGGAGTTACCACCCCTAAACAGATAGATGAGTGAGCGAGCCGTGAGACAACCTCCCGCTACTGACCTGCTCGCGTTGACACCTGTAGGACCTTTGCCGATGGCGCTGCCCGCCTTGAGAGTGCCCTTCTTAAGGATGTACTCGATGGCATCCTCCACCTTGACGGCCTTGACGACCTCGCCGTCCTCACTAGTCCCACACAAGGTATCAATCTGTTGCTGAGAAGCTTGCCCTAGCTGTCCTTGAGAGCCCTGATTGCTAAAGAATATGCTCCAGGGTCCTACGACTCGTGCGAGGGCAACAGATCTAGCGTGACGATTAGCACAATTCTAGGGCGAAGCGCGACACGGAGTTGCGTCTACGTACTTGTCTATGTGTCATTGCGATCAAAGTAGATCGTGGTGAGCTAGGAGAGAATGATCAAAGAGACGCAGCAGCTGACCGTCGGCGGCGGACCACGCCTTGTACTAAGCAAGGAGATGGGTCAGAGATCGCACAGGATGGCGCATGGTGAGCACGTACCTCTTCCTCGTCGACGAATACGCTGTACTCTTCGGTAGACTGAGAGCTGGGCTTGTAGATGACGCGATGAGTGGACTTGGACATTGTAGATGATGAGAAATGCGGGTGTAAGAGGTGAAGTCAGGTGCTGGCAAGAACCGGTCGCGTGCCACTGCGCCTTTTGTATGCGACTCGAGCCGTGACGTAGTTTGCCCAGCCACTTCGCCATCACACTCTTTACTCCACTCAACAGCACCTTAAGTCATAATTTATTGGAATGTTGTAGAAGGCTATGACACGCTACAACGTAGCCCGGGCCAACAGCGGAGGCACCACACGCCAGCACTCTGAATCTCTACGAAGAAGCATGCGGCGGTCTATTGTTCCTTTTTGTTACTCGAGCCAGTTTGAATCTCGGGCAGCCATGTTACAGGGTGTTGGTTGAACGTGGGCCATGGGACGGCGAGTCCAGCGGTGAGCAGCAGGCAGTTGGCGCCAAAGATAATAAAGCACACAGACATGGACTGTGTGGCCAGGCCCATAATCAGCGCAAGTGCCTGTGTAGGTTGATGTGAGTACTTGGACACGAACACCACCGGCCATGCGCACAGTGGATGCACTACCGACGACGCGATATATCTCCTCTGCACGTCTTTGCCCCTCAAAATCCTGCGCGACAATCATTAGAACATGCACGCAGGGATTCAAGATGGTGTGCGGACTATTGTGCCCTCGACAAGTTGCTGTAGGGCCTCCATGTTGGTGTGAAGAAGACTGTGACACGACACGTTCAGATATTCAAAGTCAGGCCGGTGGCGTGCCGCTCTTACCCTTGCCCGCCTCATGTCTGCCGAACTGCCATGAGCATCATCGAAAGACTGCCTTCGGAAACCAGGTCTCGTCTGCGCAGCACTCAAATCTTGACCACACTCGCTCAAATTGTCTCCGAACTCGTTCAAAACGCGATCGACTCTGGCGCAACTCAAGTCGACGTCGTCCTTGACATCGACTCGTGGGCATGTACCGTTGCAGATAATGGCCCAGGCATTCCGCGCGACGCCTTGACTGTACTGGGTAGCGAGCGATACCGTGTGTCTTCCTGCCGGCGTTGCTCTTACTGTAGCTCAATAACCCAGGACAGACACCAGCAAAGCATACTCTTCTTCCGCGCTCGAAGAGAATGTTAAATTCGGATTTCGCGGTGAAGGTCTGTCGTATTCAAGCCAGCAGTACTAGTAGCACCTTGTTCTGAAAACTAGCAGCACTTGCCTCGATTGGCGACCTCTCCTGTCTTGAGATCGTCTCACAAACAAACAAGTCCGAGTCGTGGTCAGCTATTATTAAGGTTCGTGGTTTGTAAATGTCGCTTAGTTTGTGCGTTGAAAATTGGCTTCTCTTCAGGGTGGGCAACGCTTGCACCTGGGCCGAGCCGTTCGTCATAAACTCCCTTCCTCCCGCACGGGAACGGTCGTCTCTGTCCGCGACGCATTCTATAACGTATGTGATAGATTATGTGCTTCATGGAACCGTCACCGATCTCACTCGCAGCTCCCTGTGCGGAGAAGCACTCATCCAACGCGCACGCTGGACCTCGTTAAGCGGGAAATGGAAGTGTACTCTCTCGGCTGTCCTGGTGTAGCATTCTCGCTTGACACTACGAAGAGCGAAGCAAGTCGCCAAAGCCAAATTTCAACCAAGATTCTCGTTATCCCTGTGGTCCGTGACTCTGTGATTCGTTTGAACGAAACTCACTGCCTTACAGACGAACAACAGGCTCGCTACTTTCCGTCGACTGTACGGTCGGGCATTGGCAGAGGTTCGGGGCGCTGTTTTGTACGTTTACCCACTCATTCCACTGCAGGAAGTGGATGAGATCAATGTTGGTGCCGAAGGCATGCGGATGAAAGGCTTCATCAGTTTGCACGGTGCGATCTCAAGGGTGAGGAGCCATGCACATCTACGAGCTTATTCTCACGCCTTGGTCATAGTCACATCAGTTCCTCTGTGAGTAATTTCTACATCTCTACACCATCGCGCCTGACACCAGCATACAGTCATCAACCGACACCCCGCCAATGCACCAGACCTAACTCACGTCATTGACTCTGCGTTCGCTAGAAGCACATTTGGGAAACATGTGAGCCGCTCCTTCCTACCAGCGTCTCGTCCACAGGTTGACTCGCCAGCTATCTCATTAGGCTTACGAAGACGAGGGAAAGTATACGCCAGAAAAGCCAGAGCAGAGACGATCGCCTCGTAAGCTTGAGAAACATCCCGTCTATGTCCTGGACATCACCCTCCCGTCTGCCTCGTTGGACAATTGCCTTGAACCCTCCAAATCGATACACCATTTCAAGGTGAGCATTTCATCGACGGCGCAGTCGACTCAACTGACATGACATATAGAATCTGCACACTTTAACTGCCTTCATCTCCGCAGTTGTCCGATCGTTTCTCGAGAAGCATGGCTTTCTGAAGCGGAGGTTATTGCAATCTGACGCTGATGATATCGACGGGTCGCCACGAAAGAAGGTCAAACGCGCTGATCTCACTCGTTCTTCAGCAACCTCTTCTGCCTCATCATCACGGTCGGCCACGGCAACTCCAGTTTTGACCCCGCTCTCGCTTCCTGTCGCTCCAGTTGTGCCTCGAATTCCTCCGGTAGTGAGTTTATAGGTCAATTGCACCCGCTTTGGCTGAAGGTGAATTTCGCAGCGCCCGCCTAAAGATGATGAGATGGAATGGGTTGATCCAGCGAGTGGGCGGACCTTTATCGTCGATGCTCGAACCGGCGGCAGTATCTTGCTCACAGATGACTCTGGTGATACGAGCTCTAGAGCAGTATGGAACCAGAGAGATATCGTCGACACGAGTTCGCTCCGCCAGCAGCATTCTGTTCCGCATGGATCGGCACCCGAGTGGTTCGCAAACCTGCTAGGCACCTGGGAAAACCCGACCTTTCAGCCTGGGCAGCGGCGAATCCTGGCAGTTAGACCTGAGCTTGACACGGCACCACATCCATCGTGTTGCGGGGCTGCAGGGAGTTATGACCGATCGCATACTTGCCATCATCAAGCAGCCTTGAACCACGGTCACTTCACTGCAGAGCACACTTTCGCCAGGGAGGACCTTCGCAAGGCACGCGTTATCGGTCAAGTTGATTCCAAGTACATTGCCTGCATCGTTCCCAGTACTCGACAGTCTCGCAATGCTGCAGACTCCAAGTATGAGGGTGGCACATTGGCACTCATCGACCAGCACGCCGCCGACGAGCGCATCAGAGTTGAGCGGTTCCTCCAAAATCTCTGCAAACGACACGTGCAGTTCTTCAGCCGTGCATCGAAGGTATCGGTAGATCATCTCGCCATCCTTGAGGAGTTCGACGACGGCAATTGGTGGTCCGAGGAACCTATTCCGGTGTTACTCACTAGACAAGAAGTCGAGCTCGCGCGAACTCCACGATACCTGTCGGCGTTTGCGAGCTGGGGTCTAGGGATAGAAGTTTGCGACGCACCGGATGTAGCTGAGGGTGTCGACCAAGAGGCAGGTAGCCATGCGCAGATTCTTGTTCACTGCGTCCCGGATGTTATTGCCGAGAAGGTGTGCTGGGCAGACCATTCCACGGAACCACTGACCGACAAACTGCCCAGATCCTCCAAGGTGACGAACTGCAGTCTCTTATTAAGAGCTATCTGGCAGCACTCCATCAGGACGATGCCCCGTCTTCGCGAACACTTGTGCCCAACGCCTCATGGCATACAATGTTGCGGCTCGTTCCCCGCCATCTACTCGACCTGATCAACTCGAAAGCGTGTCGCGGTGCAATCATGTTTGGCGATACGCTGCGGGTCGAGCAATGTGAACGGCTCGTGTCCGAGTTGGCTGACTCGCGCTTCCCGTTTCAGTGTGCCCACGGACGGTTCGTTACCTCTCCCGCCTAGTTGATAAGTTACTGACGCTATGATCAGCCCGTCCGTTGCCCCATTAACTCACACAGCCATGCCGAAGCACACCAAGTCATTGTCAGAAGTTCAGTGGGATGACTTTGCTACTACGAACCAGCATCCAGCATAAGGTTGAAGAGAAATGGTTAGCAATAGCTAGTGTCAATTGTCAAGATGGAAGGATGATGCGTGCAATTGATACAAGGAGGGTGGGTCGAGGTTGATACAACAAGAACAGGGGACTGGCAGAGGCCAGAGCAAGATGGACGAGTCCACTTCTTAGTCTTCCGACAAATACCGGTACTCGAACCGGAAATCGCTCTTCTTGCGTTGGCACCACGAGCCTTCCCAGTCGAAGTAGACATAGACGCCTTGCTCGTACTCGTCCGTAATCGCCTGTGGCTCAGAGTGGCGCTGGAACCACGTCAAATACTTAAGGTGGAAACGCCACGATTGCTTCTTGAGTTCCTTTGCGGCGAGGAACTGCTGGTATGTCCCAGGGCAGAAGTAGAACACGTAGAACAGCGTGTCAACATCGAGCGCAGAGAAGACACTTGGCGTGCTGAGCGACGCAATCGGCTGTTGCGGGTAGTAGCTCGGCGTGTTGAACGGGCTGCGCGGCACATAGTACTTGGGCTTCTCTGTGTCGTGGGGCTGGGGCAAATGATGATAGCCAATTTCGAGCTGTTTCTGGACAGCATCGAGGTTCTGCATGCGCGTGGCCGCTGCACAGAGACGGCATTAGCATGAAATCCGAACGATGGAGAACAGTCATACATTTCTGCTTCGCTCCCTCAAAGGACTCCATCACATCGCCCAGCGCCGGGTTGACTGGACGCTGGACGTACTGCTGTTGCGGAGCGAGGGCAGGAGAGGCGAGTTCAGCGCCAGGAGCTGCTGAGGGACGAGCAGGTACACCCGGAGGGAATTGGGGCTGATGAACTATGCCAGGCGGGGCGAACATTGGTGACTGTGAACGGAGCCCAGGTGGCGGGGGCAACGACTGCTGAATGATTGGCTGAACAGCTTGCTGAACGGGCAGGGAGATGGGCAACTGGGAGCCATTGGAAAACGGCTGTACTTCCTGAGGCTGGTGAAAGTAGTGAGTTCCCTAACGAACAGAAAGGTCAGAAGAACATAATAGAACGTACCGTCAACTGTGTGGAAACCAAAGGCGAGTCGGCCAACGAAACTGTACGAAATTGGTTTAGTGCCGGAAGGCCAAACTCGCGAGTCGATTGGCTCACCCAGCCCAGATGCAGCACGTTTCGGTGAAGGTGGTGGTTGAGGTACTGGGTCCGATAACGCAGGCGAATTCGACAAGGAGTCAGTGAGTGGTTGAGGAGGTGTCGCGCGGGCCGGGATGTTGTTGATCTCGGCAACAGGCGGAGATGCAATGGTCGAAATGAGCGGGCTAGATGTAGACAAGGAAGGTTGCGTCAAACTGGGTGACGATGTGTTGGCCGTGGCGGCTGCATCGGTAGATAGTGGGGGTGGAGAGGCCGTACTCGGCCCATTTGTCGTCGTCGTAGAAGATGCAGGTGTCGAAGGAGTAGCCACTGACGGGGTTTGTGGTGGTGGCGGTACGGGCCCAGCAGCTGGTGCGTTGGATATCCCTGCCGCCGCTGCCGCCGCATATTTGATCGTCGGCTGCGGTGCCCGCAGATTTGCCTTGACGGCTGAAGACATGGGCTGTTGTGCGAAGTTTGGTGTAGGGATAGGACCCACTCGCGCTGCGCCATGATCAAGCACTGCTCGTGGTGATCAAGATGATTAAACTCACGTTCCCCAGGCCCTACAACAGCGTTCAGCAGTGAAGACAAGGCAACTAGCACGGACTCACGTCGTAATTGAAGAACCACCGGCGCCTTCTTCAGCGTTGGACTAACCTGTACAAACTGTCAACAGGAGGGAGAACATCGTCCTGGTCAACAGCACGCACGCTTTCTCGCTTCGAAGGTGTTTCGCGCTCTTCGTCATGATCCGTATTTTTGCGATGGCTTTTCGCAGGTGTTCGCAATATCGGCACGTCTACTGGAATAGTGTCAGCGAATCTGTGGCAGTCTGTCGTCGTGCCCCTGACCTTCGCTCGCGTCGTCGCCATCGTCGTCACTCGACGTCCCATCACCGCCGAGACCTAATGCCGTCTCTTCCTCGTCAAGGTTGAGCTCGTCATATATTGCCTCGTCTTCTTCGAAGCCCTCTTCCTGTGGCGGGAATGAGCAGATAGATACGGAACAATTGGGAGACGGTACGCACCCCATTTGTTTCAACGAAGAAAGTCACATTGTCTTTGAGATCGCTAACCTTGTCCGAAGGCATGGTCCCGTTCTCGAGCAGGCGTAGTACGATCTCGAGTCGACTAGAATGCCATTTCCTGCGCTCGTTGAGTTGTTCCAGCTCGACCTGCCGTTCGTTCGCCTGGCCTTTATGCTTCTTCTTGGTGTTGCCTAATGTCTCGATTTCCGCTTCAGCCACCTCGACCTGCCGCGTAAGTTCCTCGATCATCTGCTCCAGCCATTGTCGAGCTTCGTGTTTGGCCTTCTCTGCGGGGTCGAGACGCATTGCAGCAATGAGCCCCTCCTTCGAGAACGCCTTGGTCTTCATCTCCTTCTCGCACGCCTTGAACTTTTCCATTTGCTGTAAATAAGAACACATTCAGGTCAGTTCGGGCAAATTCAGGGCCAGCGGATGCAGATACACGCACCGTCTCAATGAGCTTGCGGTACTCGACTAGTTGCGACTTGTCCTTGATGTCATTGCTCTGTATCCATGACTTGATCTGGTCGCGCATTCGTTGTAACTTCTTAATCTGCGTCTTGAGGTCTGTCTCGAGCTTGTCCTTCTGCGTCGGGTTTGTGCAGGCTTGCATCTTGTCGTAGATGCTTTCGAAGAGCTCAACGCCCTCCGTGACCTTCTTCAACGTTCGGTCAATCTCGGCTGTAGGCCAAGGGGTCAGCGCGTGTGGCGGGAAGTGGTACAGCGCGCGCCGGACATTGCAGCTTTCTTGCAGCCATCGTGGTGCGCGTTCGAGGACAAGGTGCGGAATCTGCCGACTGCTCCCGCGTAGTCACTACAGGCTTCCGAATTCCAACCGACCAAACCCAACCTATCAGGCAAACGTCTATATACAAGGCTACATTTATGATCCGGTCGTTCTTCCGGAGAAATGACTTCGTGTAAACGCGGACAGTCTCGAGCCACCGAACCGCATATTGGACTCCAACGCTTCCGCCAGCACCGACTGAGTCAGACTCGCATCTGTGGGCTTGGTCAGCGGGCAGGAAGCTTCAGGTCATGGGAATTCCGAACGTACCGTCAATGTCAACATCGCTGAAACTCGATGCTGACGACGAGCCCTGATTGCTGCCCCGGGCAGCTAATGTCCGTTCGATAGCCGCGTACCTCGTCACCGCCGGAGCTGTATTCGTCCGCATGTTGCGTGAAGACGAACTGACACTAGTGGTTCGCGGACTTGTTGTTGTTATTGACTTAGAGCGACCACTGAGGGATGCGGAGGTCGGGGATGGGATGGATGGAATAGAGCCACGCATCGAAGACGCAGCACTCCCACTTGTGGGGTCTGTCTGCCGACTCGGACTGGCAGGTGCAGGTGCCATTCCAGGACTGGTAGCTCTAGGTTTTCGCGCAAAGCCAAGGTTGTCGGCGGTGAACATGCGTTCAAGTTGCTTGAGCTTCCGCGCCACATTCTCACTCTCCTCACGCCTCTGTTCCTCTTCCTCTGCACGCTCATGGTCCGAATCTTCGTCGTCATCTTGATCATCAGACCCACTTACAGACGGCTGTTCTGGAAGAGGGCTGATGGGTTGCAAGGCTCGGCCTTGCTTCAGTGTGAATGTAGAGGATGAGCCGCCGGAACGACGCAGGGTAGGTGAAAGGTGTGGTGGTGGCCGCGTGCTACCTGTGGCTGCTGTCGAGAGTCGCGGCCGTACGCGCTCGTCTTCACCGGGAAGAGCGCGCAATGGTGTCTGTGGAGTCCCGCTGAGTACGCCGCCGACATTCTGTAGGCCTCGAAGGTCTTGCTCGTAGCGCGCCTGTGCCCTATAAAGGAGAAAGGGAAGTGGCACACCAAGGTGTTGCGATAGTCCTTGCCCTGTGGCCAGTTTCAGTTTATCAGCTAGTGTTACGAGCAGTGCTTACAGTCTGTTGCAGAGTTCTCGCTCATGCGCTGACGTGCAATAAGCTCCCAGAGGATCGACTCCTTCTCTGCATTCCAGACTACCTAGACAAGCATGAGCTCTCACGTTCTGACATTCGAACGAGCCTATGTACGTGGGGAGGTTCAGGTGCAGCCTCGTCTGCAGGTGGTCTGTTGTACGGAAGCCGGATAATGAGCTGAATTGGCGCGACGGGTGGCGGCATTCTGGCCGAACAAGAGCGCAAGAGTTGTTGCACCGGATATCAGCCGACATGCGCCTTTGACCCGCCCCGACCTCCCTGACCGTCACCACTCGGCATGAACGTCGACGACGGCGACCGAACCGAGGAACTTGATGCTTTCATTGCAACGCTGCAGAACGAAGCCGTCGTCGATGAGCTTGCCGGTGCGTCCGCGCCGCCCGTATGCCCTTTGTAAATTTGCAAGCTGCTCTTCATGCTGATCATGCATCCGTGAGTTTCCTGCCCTCCACACTCTCTCACCTCACGCCCTGACCATCTACGGCGCAGCCAGCTCTTAGAAGCATCTATGGAGATGAGGCTGTCCGACCTTATACATCAGAGTCGTCTACGCGGGCAGACCTCATCCGCTATGTCATCCAGACGACCCTCGAGTCCCCACACGACGATGTACGAGTGAGGATCCTCGTCTCGCTGCCTCAAGATTATCCGGAACACAGCCCACCTCAGGTGCGCGTGAATCCTCGCCCTTCAATCTCTGCATTTTCCTAACATTGATGCTCGTGCATCCTGTGGCGTCAGCTCCAACTCCTATCTCGATACATCGGTGCATTCGGCGTCGCCACGGACCTCTTCAGCTCCATCCTCAAGACCTTCATGTCCAGCGTGACCGGCGTTGAGTGGACAGCTGGCGATGTTTGTTGCTTCGACGGTATCGAGTTCGTGCGCGAGCGATGTTCCCGTTGGTACGCCGAACGTCTCGACCACGAAACAGCAGCCCAGCTACAGCGCGCAGAACTTCATTCAAACCCACTCGATGACAAGACTAACTCGTCTCGGTCCGCCGCTGTTGGTCCTGCAGCCAGCCTCGATGTGATTGTCCCCCTGCCAGACGATCTCCAACTTTTCGAGGCCGAACCTATCCTGGACCGCAAGAGCGCCTTCGTTGGCCGAGCCTGTCGCATCTCTCACCCTAGCCAGGTCCCAGGTGTTCTGAAACATCTCATGTCGGATCGTAAGATCGCCCGCGCTGCCCACCCAATCATCAACGCTTGGCGCTGCAGCGTTGGAGGAACTATGCAGGCCGACAATGACGATGACGGCGAGACTGCTGCGGGTGGACGCGTTGCGCACCTCCTACAAATCATGGTGCGCTCCTTCTTCTACCATTAGGCGTCCCTCTCACTGGTCTCAGGATCTGGACCATGTCCTCGTCGTGGTCACGCGATACTTTGGTGGAATTCACCTTGGCCCAGACAGGTTCAAGCACATTAACCAAGCTGCTCGTAACGCCTTGGAGGTTGGTGGGTTCTTGGACGAGGCTGCCAAGAAGTCGTCGGGCAAGACGAAGCATTGACTGCGGGGCAGCACACGAGGCTGCAAATGCACATGCACAACGACGTCTTCATTCTCAACGTCTGTATATAACCGTCGGCGAGATCTATGGCACTCTGCATATCTACATCTACTTCCTACCGGGTCAGCGGCACGACCCTTTCGGCCTCGCGCGCGGCACGATCTACTGGTGGCAGGATCATCGCGTCTGTCGAGTGACTTGGGGTAAGGGTGGGTCGGACCTTGGATGAACCGTCCAACCGCTTGACCCGTGCCGCCTGAGCCCGCTTGAGGACCTTGGCGCCGCCTCCATAGAAGAATACAAATGCAAAGACGATGACAAAGTGTCCATGCCACCCAACGACTGCCCAAACCCGCAACGTCTTGCTCACATCTAGGAGGAGGAACGACGGGACGATAAAGTTGAGCAGCCCGAGGGTGAAAATGGTGCCAACCAGATCATAGACACGCTTGAGTGGTGTCTGCGGAGGGGGAGGAGGCCTCGATTTGGCCGCATTCGCGTCTTTGGAAATCAGCACGGGCGGAATGACCAGAGGGCGGATTGTCGAACGACAGAGCCGTGCCAGAGTCTGGATCAGGCCACCGAGTGTGAAGAGGATGTAGTATCCTGGGGCAAATCCATGCTACCAGCATGTCAGCAAAGAACATGTCATGATACAGAAAACCGCTCACCCAGAATGCGCTTGTAGTGAATGTGATCATAGTGGACCTGAATCCAGGCTTCTTGCCCTTTGGTGTAACGCGTTTGTAGACGCATTCTCGCAGCCACTGGTTGGTCTTCATGTTCCTGTGAGAGCTTGGTTAGAGAGCGCACACCAGAGCTCTTTCTCCTCACCATGCATCCAGCAGAACCTTCCAGTTCTCAGCTGTTTCCAGTCCAATGATATCCACGTTTGAAGCACCATCCCAGAGCGACAATCCAGTGGGAGACCATCCCGAGAAGCCCATGCCAGTAAGGATAGAGGCGCCTTCGCACATCTTCCAAGCTGCGTAGTACTTCAACCGAGCGGTGATACCTGCGACCTGCAAGAAGAAAATACTGCGTAGATGTTATATAACGGGTTGGAATCGATCAAAACTTTGAAACGTTGTAACTCACCGATACCAGAGCGAATTATGCGCGAACTTGGAGTCCAGCATCCTCTCGTGATTGTATTGTGGGCCAAGCGTCACATATGCGCCGAGCACGACGAGGCCGGTCAGCAGGCGCATATATGCTGCGCGTTTGCGGCCGCGGGGCATGCGGCGGTTCCCATGCAATGTCTTAATGTCTTCGGGAATAAGAGGGGCGCCTTTGATTGAGGAGGAGTAAGAGGCGTATTCCATGGCGGGCCCGGCTTGGAATCCGGGGAAGAATGATCTGAGAGGAAGGGCGACAGACATTCTTAGTAGGGTGAAGAGTGAGATGCAACTAAGATAGACGCACATGTAACCAAGGAACTCGAGCAGGGATGGGAAACGTTCAATCCGGTTGGTCTTCTGCCACGCGTCGAGCTCCTGCGATGTGTGAGACCGCAAATACTCGCTACGGACGAAATCCTCCTCACTTCGACAGGCCGGCGACCGTCATAAACGTTCCACGCAAATGTGGTGAGCTGTAATCGCCGTGGGTATGAGCGAGGAAGAGAGGGAACATGTCAAGTATGACGCACCTTCATGGTAAGAACCATTTGTGCGCCGCTAATCTCGTATTCGTCAACCGAGATCTGCAAGCAATCAGCCTTCGGATACGCTTAAATGTTAGCAATGCCGCATACCGCTGCCACCATACGATAGATGTGGCTGGCAGCAGGTTAGTAGCTGGTAGAACAAAGTAGCCTGCTGCGCACCTAGCCGATAGAGTCGACATCGTGAACCTGGATATAGTGCGGGGGTGATTAGCAGCATAAACTCAAAACAGCGGCATTAGAGTGGACGCACGCGAAGACGAGCCATGGCATGTTGGCAGTGCGCATTTTTGCGAGAGCGTAGGTTACGAGCGATGTCCCGAGGACAACACAAGTTCCCTGCAAGTCTTTGAAGATACCAACGAGGACCCCAAATGTGATAACGACATGGAAGAGGTGTCGCAGTCCTGGGTATGCTGGCGGTACGCGGATGAAGAGACTCGCGAGTGGGAAGTTGATGAGGAAGGACACGATGAGCTGGACGTTCATGGTATGGGTCAGTCTACATAGACGCTTGAAACAGCAGCGAGCACCTTGATCTGGTCAGGCGTCGCGCCTGTGAGCGACGCGATGTACTCGAACGGGTCCACCATCGCAAAAAAGCGAGCCGACAAGTAGGAGTGAAAGGTCGCAAGAAGCGCTCATGGCAATGATCCACACCTGTCTTGGCTCGCTTCCAGCCGCGACTTGCCATCTACTTCACGTTCACATTCAAGTGAGAGTGGTTTGCATTCTGTGCACGCTAACAAAAGAATTACAGTGCAGAACATGGGTCGGGATTACAAACGGCAAGGGGAGAATACTGCAGAAATTTTGCTACAGGGTCAACAGGGTCCGTTTCAAGAAATGTATGTGGTTCGTGTCACAGAGAATTCAAACCTGGGCTGCAGGCTGTCCCGTCATGCCCGGTTGATGAGCGGCGAACTGCGGCGCGAACTGCGGCGCGAACGACGGCTGCGTCGGAGGGTACACGGTCGAACCCGTGTTTTGGTACTGAACCGGCGGCACCTTCGGCTCGTTGTCACGAGCAAAGAAGTCGGTCTGGCCGGCGGGCGCGAAGAAGACACGCTTGTTGCCGCGAGTGAGAGAGACAATTGCGAGGACCAGGAGGATCAACATCCACTGTTCAGATCGAGTCAGTGCCAAACCGAGCTCTACTGCGAATCGGTACGAACCCCCCACAGAATCAACCACGAGAGCCAGCTGAAGGCTTGCATGGCCTTGTACTGGTGGCAGACGGACACAACCTCTGAATTATAGAAGGCCGAACAATCTCCTATCTGCAGTGGACGGTTAGCACAGATGTCGCACAGATTCTACATGTCAACGTACAAAGATACTCGAAGCCCCAGCAGCTGCAGCGGACAACCAGAACAGGCCAAGCAATGCGGTCCAGGCGATTTCGACGACGATGATGCCAGTAAGGGCGCCATTCCGCAGTTGCTCGATGACAAGTCTAAGGAAGTCGGAACAGGCTTAGTCAGAGCGTGGCCGCGCATGGAACCGCAGTAGCGGTACGCACACTGGCACAGCAACGAGCAGAGTGAAGATAGCCACGAAGAGCGTGAAGCCAAGCCAGCTCGGGGTGGCGCTTCCAGTACCAGAGACTAGGTTGGCACTGATACCGAGGACGATGAGGGCGAAAACGATGATGACAGCTGCAATCAAGGATGTGAGATGGTGGTGCACGGTATGAGCCAGAGGACGAGCGGACCATTGGCGATAGTTCTGAGGAGCGCGATGGCGTTCATATTAACGGTCGTGGGAAGGGGGGAGGATGCGCGGCGGTCGCGGCGGCATCTGCCACGGTGGCTTTTATGGGTTTTGCACCGGCACCCACACAGACATGTATAGCCTCGTTTGAGACAACACAAGAGAATCGCCGTGTGCCTGCACAACCGCGTCGCTAAAGTCACGCCACCCAGCAACAGCCAGTGCACGCCCTTCGAACAAATAACTGCCCTCCCTGCGAACGACCAGAGACTCGATTTCCAGGTCTGCCGCCGGTTCCGTAAATAGTAGAAGTGCTGGGCAAGCCCGCGGCGAAGGTGGCCGATCTGCAGATCATGAGCCGCGCATTGGTTGTGATGACCTCAACTGTGCTGATTTCCGTGCAAGCTACAGCCATCACAACCACCAAACGTGTGAACATACTGAAACGCAGCGAGGATGAAGCAGCGAGGGCCTGGATAAGCAAAGAAGAACGAGTCACGCTGCCGAGGCTGATCTTGGCTCTGTCAGGTGCGCGGCGGTTGAGCGCCACTTAGGATGACAAGCACTGCACAATGCACCTAATGCGGCCAGCAACGGAATTCGCACAGCAATCGCAAACCCGGGCGCGGTTGGGTGCCTCATTATCCGATTATAGTTGTGGTTTACCAAACTCCAGCTACAGGAACGGCACATTCTCCATCTCGCCTGTCGCTAGCAGATCCTCATCAAACGCATCATCTGCCTCACCCTCAGGGTCGTCTTCGTCATCGTATTCGTCGTCTTCGTCCTCGCCACCCTCCTCTAGCGCCTCGGCAGCCGCATCATCGTCATCGTGTGCCCAACCGGCGTCGAACGGCGACGATGACGGTAACGAGCCGGGCATGCTATCGATACTCTTCCTGCGCCGTCGATGCAACTCTGCCACATACTCCTCATCCCTACGCTGCCTCTCCTTGCGAACTTCCTCCAGCGTTGCGTCCACATCCTCTACGTGCAGCGGAAGACTCTGCGCCCGTGCATGTCCAGTCCGCGTTGCTGCAAAGTTTCCACGTTCCGGCGACGTGTCCTGGCTAGCGGGGCTCCGACTCCGGCTACTAAGCAACGAGATCGCGCTTGCAGGATTGAAGCGACTAAGAGTGCTTCGCCCTGACCTTGCACTCAATGCAGGAGATGGTGGTGTCAAGTCTGGTAGCGGGAAATCATCGATCGGGGCACGCCAGTAGTTCAGATCCGTGAATGCGGGCGAGACAGATCGATGGACCGGTGGAAACATCTGGTCGACAAGGTCGGTCATATGGATGTACCTGCTCATGCGTTTGGTTGAGTGGATACTCTATCATGATGGCTGCGCGTGAACTCACGATGACTTGAAGCCAGCCCGTTCCAGCAGCTCCATCTTGACTTCACCGCTGTACTCGATGGTAAAAATGCGCGCACTGGGAATGTCAACCTTAAGATACGACGCTGCGTCCGTTATCCGGTTGCCAAAGCCTGCGTAGAATGGATTGTTGCCGCCAAAGATGCTGCGAATATCTTGCAAACAAGCCATCTTGAACACCTCCGGTCGGCGCATGATGACTTCTCTGAAAATTTGGTCAGCATACAGGAGCCGCGAGGCATTACAGAGGCATTCTCGCACCTGTGAAGTGATGTGAGTAGCCGATCTGGGCTCATGATCACGGGCCCCTCGGGTAACTGGTAGCTGTCCTGATTGATGCCTTTCAGGTAGTGTCGCGTCGAGCCAGCCTGACCGATGGCACGAGACGTAAGATACATGATCCTGTAGCCGTTGCGGCAGATATCGGTGTATAGCTTGGCCACACCGGAGTGCGTCCAGTCGCGACCCATAAAGGTCATTACGTGTCCAAGAGCATCGGACCTGCAAGGTCTTGGTTAGCTTGCTAAACGTTTCGGTTACATGTGAGGC
>Ga0247815_10001658_pt1 | contig 16960 bp, 10 predicted proteins | sample UWRJL194509B1_FD_181014 | JGI IMG/M metagenome (GOLD analysis project Ga0247815, IMG submission 181014) | Plant litter microbial communities from Arlington Agricultural Research Station in Wisconsin, United States - UWRJ-L194-509B-1 | ecosystem: Environmental > Terrestrial > Plant litter >...
AGCTCTATGGGGCTGGCCCGGACAAGATGGCCCTGACTGCTGGTGTCACAGTTGACGACATGAAGTCGGTTATTGATGCTTTCGATAACTCGTACCCCGGAGTCAAGCGTTTCCAGAAGAATGTCGAGAACGAGGGTATGCAGCGCCTCCAGACCGAGGGCGAGGCGTACGTGACCACGAAGACCGGTCGTCGTCTCCCAGCGGACAACGAGCGCGTCTACTCGCTGACTAACTACAAGATTCAGGCTACGGCTGCTGAGATTTTCAAGCAGAATCTCGTAAAGCTTGATCAGCAGGATTTGACAGAATTCATGGTAGTTCCGGTTCACGACGAAATCGTAATGTCGGTACCAGCAGGAGACGCCAAGGAGATCATGGTAACAACCCAGGAATGCATGACTACTACCGAGGGCTGGGCAATTCCGCTTACGTCTGGTATTAGCGGTCCCTTCCAGAACTGGGGAGAGGACAAGCACTAATGGTAGCTAGACGCGTTATCGCGATTGACCCCGGGAAAGCAACAGGAATGTGTTGCTTCTCTTGGGAACCCGGCAAGGAGCCGGTGCTAGAATGGGCAGTCGAAGTTGACGAAGATCACTACGCCAATCCGATTCGATACGAGTTCTTGCATAATCCTGAGATTGAAATTGCCTGCGAACGATTCATTATCAACGCAGAGACAGCCAAAAAGTCTCAAGCGCCCTACAGCCTCGAATTGATCGGTGTCCTCAAGCAATGCGTACGTGATGTGCAGCGCCCGCTCACAGATATCCATCTACAGGCTCCCGTGGACGCCAAGAAGATGTTCCCTAATACAGCCCTAAAGAAGCTGGATTATTGGTATGTGGGCGGCGGCGGTCACGCTCTGGACGCTATCCGCCATGGACTTCTGTATATGGCGAAGAACGGCTGGAAGCCTAAGAAACTTCTGGAATAGCAGTAAAAGATTTTGGAGAAACCCTCTAGCAATTAGGGGGTTTCTCTGTTAGAGTCATACAAGACACAGAGAAAGAGGCAAAATGCCAGTAACAGTAGAGCTAGAAGAGGATTCTAAGCACATCCTCATCGATGCCTCTGTTCGATATAAGGAACTGTGTAAGACCATTCCCGGTGTCTCTTGGAGTAAGAAGCAAAATATGTGGCACATGCCACTATCTTGGTCGGGGTGCCTTGCACTTCGTTCTACCTTCAAGGAAGAGTTGGTCATTGGACCGAAGCTCACCGGATGGGCTGTATCAGAACTAGAGAACCGAGTAATGCCTGCGAATGAACTTCGCGAGGCACTGGACTTCCCTGACGGGGACCCAGACCTATATCCGCACCAAAAGGCGGGTGTAGCATTCCTATCCACAGCACGACAGGCGCTACTCGCTGACGAACCCGGACTGGGCAAGACAGCGCAGGCTATTCGTGCGCTAGCTGCATTGGTCAAGAAGGGCGAAAATCCCTTCCCGGCCCTTGTAGTCTGCCCGAACTCCCTCAAGCTCAACTGGGAGCGCGAGTTCGAGAAGTGGTGGCCAGGAGTACGCGTGCAGGTTATTGATGGTACTGCCGTCACGCGCCGCAAGCAGTTCGACACATATCTCAACCCAAAGGAGGGTGACCCTGTTCCGCACGTATTCGTGGTGAACTGGGAATCCCTTCGCTCTCACTCGCGCCTCGCGCCCTACGGTTCTATCGCTTTGGCGAAGTGCGTAGAGCACGGCGGTACTGACGAGAAGATCACCGCCACACGCTGCGAGGTTCATACCCGTGAACTCAACCAGATTCCGTTCAAGGCAGTGATCGCGGATGAGATTCACCGCTCAAAAGACCCGAAGTCCAAGCAGAGCCGTGCGCTCTGGGCGGCTACGGGTGATGCGGAGATTCGTTTCGCTCTGACCGGTACGCCTATTGCTACCGATGTTCTGGATTTGTGGAGCATCCTGCACTGGCTGAACCCAGAAGAGTGGCCAACCAAGACTCGTTGGGCTGACCGCATGGTTGACATGATGAGTAACCCGTTCGGTGGTACGGTCGTCCTCGGTGTAAAGCCGCAGATGTCCGATGAATTCTTCTCTGCACTCCACCCTCGTATGCGCCGTATGCTCAAGAAGGTCGTACTCAAGGACCTTCCTGAGGTTATGGTGGATAAGCGTTTGGTGGAAATGTCACCGAAGCAGAAGAAGGCCTACGTCCAGATGCTCGACCACATGATGGCCGAGTTGGACAATGGTTCGTTTGTTTTGGCACCGTCTCCGCTGACCCAGATGGGGCGTCTGTTGCAGTTCTCTGCGGCTTACGCAGAAATTCAGTTTGACCCCAACACGGGGGAGGAAAAGGTGGTATTGTCGGAACCCTCGGCAACCATTGATGCGGTTATGGACGATATTCAGAGTGGAGACTTCGGTCCCGATTCGATTGCCGTCTCTTCCGTATCGCGTCAGTTGATCAACCTGCTGCATGCTCGTCTGGATAAGGCGAAGATTCCGCACGGTTTGATTACTGGAGAAGTGGATGCATACACGCGCCAGATGGCCGTGGATGATTTCCAGTCGGGACGCACCAAGTTCATCCTGTTCACCGCCGCCGCGGGTGGAGTCGGTATTACATTGACTGCCGCTCGTCGTCTTATTCGACTACAGCGTCCGTGGAGCCTCGTAGAGGACAAGCAGGTAAACGACCGTGTTCACCGTATTGGATCAGAAATCCACGACAGCATCATCATCACGGATTACGTGGTAGAGGGTACGGTCCAGGAGCGAGTTGATGAAGTCCTAGAGGCTAAGGAAGCTAGCGCCGAAGAGATCGTAAAGGATCAGGATCAGCTTCGTAAGCTAATCACAGAAGAGAGAGGCAAGTACAAGAAGTGATCACCAATGGTGCGCTGGCTCAAGAGCCGTACAAAATCTCCAACTCTGAGATTCAGACGTATAAGGATTGCAAGCGTAAGTGGTGGCTAGGCTACTACCGACGCCTCAAGCCTAAGTCGCAGAAGCTCACAGGGCCGCTGGCGTTGGGTACTCGTATCCACGAAGCTCTCGATGTTTACTATTCCACCGGACAGGACTTGATCGAGGTTCACAACGAACTTCTGGCCAAGGACAAGATTCTGGCTCAGTCCCTCGACATGTTTACGGACGGTCTGGATTCCGAGGGAGAACTTGGGCGAATCATGCTTGAGGGATTCTTGGAGTGGTCTGCCGAAGAGGGCATTGACGCAGACTTGGATATCGTCTCAACTGAGGAAATTCTCTCGGCTCCGCTGCTCAATGGGCGCGTGGAGTTGCAGGGAAAGCTGGACATGCGCGTTCGACGTAAGTCAGATGGTGTACGTCTCTTCCGAGACTGGAAGACAGTTGGAACTAGTTTCTCCGAGTTTGCTGCGACTGCACACATGAATGAGCAGATTATGACTTATATGCTGCTAGAATCGTTGAATACCCCGGAAGGTGAACACAGTTCGGGGGCTATCTTCACACTTCTCCGAAAGGTCAAGCGAACAGCCAAGGCGAACCCACCGTTCTACCAGCAGTTGGAAGTAAACCACAACGTATTCACAATGCGTACCTTCTGGGTACGTCTACACGGTGTACTAAACGACATCATGGCAACTAAGGATGCCCTCGATGCCGGAGTAAGCCACCAGCAAGTTGCATACCGCCACTTCACCAAGGATTGTTCTTGGAAGTGCGAGTTTGTCAACATCTGCCCACTGTTCGATGACGGAAGCGCCGTCGAGGAGGCTATCGATGACCAGTTCGAAGTTTCCGACCCTTACGCGTATTACGCGGATTCAGACCTAAAGAAAGGAAGTGAGTGATGCCAGTACAGCGCTCCCTCACAATGATGATCTACGGTGAGTCTGGTGTGGGCAAGTCCACTCTGGCCGTAACCGGCCCCGCTCCGCGTCTTATGCTTGACGTAGAGACCGGGCACCGATTCCTGCCAATCAGCGTCCGTTATTGGAACCCTCTTAGCGAGGCCCCTCCCGTAGCTGACGGCACGTGGGATACCTGCGTAGTTGCGTGTGATAACTACGATATTGTCCTCAAGGCCTACGCATGGCTTCGCTCCGGGCAGCACCCGTTCCGCAGTCTCGTAATCGACTCGATCTCCGAACTACAGGTCAAGCTTCTTGACAAGATGGTCGGAACCGAGCAGGTCAAGATGCAGCAGTGGGGCGACGTTCTTCGCCAGCTTGGTGGCCTCCTTCGAGACCTTCGAGACCTAACGATGCACCCGACCAACCCGCTCGAAGCTGTAGTCCTCACGGCCATGGCCAAGCAGGACAAGGACGGCAAGTACCACCCCTACCTACAGGGACAGCTTGCAGTCATGGCCCCGTACTTCTATGACATCCTCGGTGCCATCGTAAACGAGACCTACCCAAACCCCGACCCGACACAGCCTCCGGTGATGTATCGCCGCATGTATGTGCAGACGCAGCCGCGTTACGAAGCCAAGGAGCGCGTCCAGGGACGCCTTGGTGCCGTAGTCGAAGCGCAGGACCTAAATGTCGAGCGAATGCTTGATATGGTATTCGGTCCTCGCCCAGATGTCCCAGTTCCTCAGGCAGAACAGCCCGCAGAACCCACTCCCCAGCAGTAACCCAAGAAGAAAAGAGTAAAGAATGAGTAACAACAGCGTCAATTGGGCCGATGTAATCGAAGAAGCCAAGTCGGGCGGCGGAGGAAACTTTGAGCCAATCCCCGATGGTGACTACGATCTCACCGTCACCGATGCCACTGCGACAACCACGCAGAACGGCAAGCCGATGTACACCCTAGAGACCACGGTTCAGGGTGGACCGCACAACAGCCGCAAGATTTGGGACCGTCTCATCGTTTCCAGTGACAACGGTCGCGCCATGGGCTTCTTCTTCCGCAAGATGGCCTCCCTCGGACTCCCTATCGAGTTCTTCCAGGGTTCGCCAACTGACGAGCAGATCGTTCAGGCCCTCAAGGGACGTTCGTTCCGCGCCAAGGTCGGACTAGGAACGCCGTACAACGGCAAGCAGAGCAACGAGGTGAAGGAGTACTACCCGGCGACGGGTGGACCCAGCTTCACCCCCGGTGGAGTAGCCCCGCAGGCGGCTCCTCAGGGCTTCCCTCCGGCCCCGCAGCAGGCTCCGGCCCCGCAGTACCAGCAGCAGCCACCAGCCCCGCAGGCGGCTCCACAGCAGAGTGCACCGCCCGCTCCGCAGCAGGCACCGCAGGCTGCACCAACGCAGTCCCCATGGGAGAACACGGCAGCAACCATGCCGCCGCCTCCTACCCCGTTCTAAGCTGAACGGCAAGGGGTCGGACAAGAAATTGTCCGGCCCCTTTTTCCATCCTATGAATTTTGAAAGAGCAACATGCCAAAGGTAAATTTCGACTGGATCAAGACCCAATTCAAGGCCGCTGGGGTCCGACAGGGGACGGGGGACGCCACTATCCAGTTGCTCAAGACTTGGGAGACACTTGATCTTACCGCAGAAATGGCCGAAGACACAATAGACGTGTTCTCTTCTTTGGCCAAGAATGAATCACTAATCAAGACACCCGGAGAGCAGATTTGGGTTCAGGCGCAGACGGGGGGTATGGTCCAGAAGGGTGATGTTGTTCGAATTCGACACAATGCGTTTGCCGGAGAAGTCGGTATCATCCACAACGGACGAGTGGGCCGAGTCACAGCAATTCGTTCGGGAGACATTATCTTCCGATCTACTGATGATCTCGACCCATTCATCGACAACGCGCATTATCCGTTTAGCGCCGTAGAGAAGCGTATTCGCTAGGCGATGAACTCTACTCGATAAGCCTGATCGATTTCGGGGTCACGATCCGCAGCATCTTCTAGGAGACGCTGAGCCACCTTGGTGAGGTATCGTGCCCCGAAGTCGTCAGTCTTGTAGAGAGCTTCGAGAACAGCTTCCGGCTCCTCAGAGACGAGGGTCCAATAGCGGTACTTCTCTGGAAATACTAGAATCTCATCGACCGAAGACGGGTCGCACTCCTCGCATGGCACAGCCTTAGCGTCCAGGAGGTCCGGCGTAGTCTCGTGAAGCCCGTAGCGGGCCACCAGAGCGCATGTAGCCGTGTGGTAGATGTTTGAGACACCCACGCGAGCAAGGATGTACTTGCCCTCAGTCGTCTTGTAGAGCGAGAACTCAATCCAACGATTTGAGCCGAAACGGTACGACGAAGAGGCGGCGAGCTTCTGGCCGTTGAACTGGAGCGTACGTGCTCCGTCCTTTACTTGAAACATAGTGATTCTCTTTGTCTATCCGATTGAAATGATGTAGTTGAGGACGATATAAGGCTGGAGGTTGTTGTGCGCGCCGCCGCCACCTGTAGCGGTTGTCAGGTTGGCCGTAACGGTAGCGTTGTCCATACCGGTACCACCACTCGTAGTAAATACAGCGTTACTGGCGTTACGAACGTCAGTAGCGGAGTGCTGGTGAGAAGGCATTTCTGCAACACTCAGTGTGTGAGTCTTGGCTCCACCAGTCTGCCCGAGAGTTGCGAATTCGGGCTGACCGTTGTCGTATCCGACAATGGTCTTACCTGTGAGATTGGGCACGTTGAACGTAGTTGACCCATCGCCAATACCGTACGTAGTTCCAAATTCAACAAAAAGAGCAGCATAGGTTACACGAGATAGAGCTTGACCTCTAGCGAATACGAAGTTTGCCGGGGGAACGCCACCGCCGAACGGAAGAACAATTCCTGGAGGCATACGGAAGACAGAAGAGCCTTGTACTACCTGACTATTTTGGTTTAGCATCAGAGGTACAGGCGTTGCCGAAGGCTGTACGTAAGAGGCACCAGACAGCTTCAAGGGCGTGTCTGTAGTGATCTCGTTGACAATACCAAGCTCGTTGGTTCCGACCGCTCCACGGTCGATCTGCTCGGAGCCTACCGCGTTGGGGGCGATAGCCATACGATCAACCGAGTTCTCTACGAAGTTCTCGGAAACCACCTCATCAGTCTTGAGTCCGGTATCAATACGGGCCTTCTCGACATCGCTGGCTAGCTTGCCTACTCGTGAGCTTACAGAGTTGTTATCTCTATATCGACGGCTTACCAATCTTATCCACCTCCCATTCTGGTACTAGTGTTAGTGTTACCTTCTCAGGGAAGGTTGTTCCATCCGGAACTTCGACCTTGTATCCATCGATCTTTCGAAGAATTACATCGTCTCGCGGCTCTAGGTCGCTCTTGAGGCGCATAAGAACAAAATCATCCTTGATAATCAAGGCACACCAGTCACCCGGTGAGTATGATCCGACAATCGGAGCAAGTGACCCATTTACCGTGATGTTGAGCTTGGCGTCCGGTGGGCGGTTCTCGGCTAGGTAGCGCTCAGCGTACGCAAACAACACGGTCTCATCGTCAACGCCGTCAACCTTCTGTGTCTCATCGAGGAGTGGCCAGCGTCGGAAGTCTTCATCACCGTTGCTGCCGGAAAGTAGGTCTTCGTTCGAGGCAATGGAAATATTCGGTCCGACATCCGGGCCTAGTTCGCTTTCACCGACTGCGAAGAAGCGTGTTGCTGAGTCCTCAGCGGATTCCGCGACTGTCATGCTCATAATCGAACCACCCGGGTACTCGAACACGAGCTTGTCAGCGCCAAAGCGGCTGAGAGGCGATACCTCGCCATCCGCAGGAGGGTTCGGGAAGTTGATCGGAACAAGTACGAAAGTCTTCGTGAAGCTCTTCGTTTCAAGATCGTAGGAGCAATCTACACGGTACTCAAATCCGTCGATGCTGTCGGAATAGGAGTCGAGCGCTTCTCCAACTGTCTTGAGTTCGAATCCACGGTAAGCTACAGGCTCGATGTTCGTACCCGAGTACCCCATCGTAGAGTACTTCATGTTGATGTCTGCGTTACCCGGGAACGGCCCGAAGCTACTCACAACCGCAACAGGAGCAACCACCGAGGTTCCCCAGCTTTGTACTGGAGTCTCTTCGATGTTTGGCCATGCGCGTGTGTAGCTAAAAGTACGCTCGTCTGGGTTCACAGCGATAATGTTGAAAGTACCGTTGAAGATGTTGTATGCCGTAGCGGTTGCTGTGTTCGTGGATGTTTCTTCCAGTACATTGCTTGTTGCGGCAATCACAGACTTGAACTCGTCTACCGAGGGAATGGCTGTTACAGCGCGGAATCCGTTGAACAAGGATGTGCGAGTCGCAATCCCCGTGACGGTCTTAGACGCGATAGCAGTGGTGATAGCCTTTGAAATAGTGATCGTGTTGCGAGTTACGCCCTGGATTGTATAAGAACCCGCAGAGTAAATGCTCTGCTGAGTAGCCATTGCCTGCACGGATTCGGGGCTGACCGCGACCGGCACCGTGGCCGTAGCCATGTTGTTGGCGACCTTCGCGAATGTGAACTGCTGACCGGAAGCTGTAGAGACTGTCTGCGCACCGTTGAAAATGCTCGGGGTCGCGATTGACCCAGAGGGCGTGCTCTGAGATACAACATTCTGCCCTCCACGTACGTAGCTGATAGATGTGGAAGACACTGCCGAAACTGTAAACTCACCATTGAAATAGCTATCAGCAGTGAATACGGTACCCGAGGCACGAGCCGGAAGTACGACAGCACTTCCATTGCTGATCTCATAGAAAACGCGAGTATCGGTTACGGATAGAACACTGAATGTTCCATCAAATGGTGCCCCTACACCGGAGACGATAATCTGCTGGCCCTCTAGGAAGTTGTGGGTTGCAGATAGCGTAAGAGTTGCAATGTTATTCTCCGCAGTCAAGCTGACCACAGACCCACTATCGGAAAGGCCAGATACGGTGATAGGGTCATTGACCTTCACATTGTGCGCAACACTGGTTGTTAGTGTGGCAACGCCCTGAGACAACATCTTGTTGGTAATAGTGTAGGTATCCACCAACCCAGTGAGATTGATGACACTTCCCGCAGCAATGTTGTGCGTGGTGGATAGGGTGACGGTGGCAACGTTGGATGCGATTGTCTTAGACGTAGGGATATACTCATCCAACATCACTGGAATTTCAATGGACTGGCCATAAGCGAAGTTGTGCGCCTGCTCGGTGGTCAGAACTGTCTGAGCCGTGGTTGCACTTAGACGCGTAATCTTGGAGATATCGCTAAGACCTTCGATGTTGACGGAAGCACGCCATCCGTGGACGCTAGGGCTGTCATCTGTAGTCCCAGTCCAATAGTTAGACTGACCGGTAACTGTAGCTGGTGTCGATCCATCAAAGTACTCGTGAGCAGTAGCGCCGACCTCAAGAAGCACGTCTCGAACGCCGATGTAGTTTGTGCCACTCGCGGGCACTGTAGTACCGTTGAGGATGTACATTGTCGCAGAGCCAGAGGCGGTCGTGGTGAAGGTGACGGATGTGCGAGTAAACGCACCGAGGGGGACATCCGGAGACGCCGCCCCCGCGTTGACTATACCGGCTCCGGCCACATACAGAATGGCAGCGCAGGCACTACCATAGACTTCCGCAGAGAGTGTGTAGGTTGTATTTGCTGCCAGCGTTGCAACACCTACAGTGAATGTCTGAGTGATGTAGAGTCCAGTATTGCCACGGCCACTACCGTTGGTAAGCTGGGCATAAACGTCTGCTCCGGGGTCAGCACCGATATTTACCGCATTGAGGCCAGCAAAGCCGGTAGTCACGCTACGTCGTGCAGACGGCTTGTTGATAAGGTTTGTGTACTGGGTGGTCTGTGATAGATTCGCCTGGAAACGGTGAGGCTTACCAGTCTGGAAGTTGGCCGAAGAATTAGGGGCATCGAGAGACTTCTCAACAACTGGCACTGTTCGGTTGACCTGATCTACAACCACCTGATTATTGACATTGAAGCCGTGATTGGTAGCGGTAGTCAAGGTAACAGTGTTGGCGTCAATCTTGCTAGAGATTACTCGAACAGAAGAACCGTTTACAGTGGCCGTACCATTTGTCAGAGCCTTTGTTGCAATAGTATTCTTGCTCTGTACGCGGTAAGTAAAGAGGGTAGAACTGGGAACACTATCGATAACCTGAGACCCGTTGAGTTCCGGGTAGTCGAATCCTACAAAAACATCTACGTTATTGCCCACGACATATCCGTGAGGCGTTCGTGTGCTTACGAGGGCTGTCTGATCAAGAAGGCGAATAGCCTGAATATCAGCCTTGAGAGGGGCGACAGTGGTCGGCGCGAGCGACCCACCGGCAGCGTACATGAAGACGTTCGGAGCGGGTGTCTGGACAACTTCGAACTCGCCGTCGAAGTTCGGACCGACATCCTGAATCTGGACAGCCTGACCCACGGCGAGGTGGTGATCACTGTCTGTGGTAATGGTGGCGAAACCGCCAGCTAGTTCCTTCTTGACGATGTTTAGCCCATAGCTAATACCCGGCTCAATATAAGTGTTTGGGAACTCAGTTCCTACAAAGTCGGAGAATACCGAGTCGATAAGGGTACGGATGTAGTCATACGTATCCGAGCGAACTGTCACAGTGATATCCGCGAATACGCCGTCCGGGAGTGGGCGAACGGCGGTACCCTCGTCCACAGTACGGATCACGTTAGACGAGTTGACCGGGAAAGTGAAGAGATTAGTGTCAGGTCCGGCAGGTACGGTGATCTCGTGCACACCATCGAAGGGGCCACCGTACGATGTGTCGAGATCGATCAGGTCGCCAGTGTTGAATCCGTGCTTGGTCTTGGTCGTGATGTACGCCTGACCGCTGATAACCTCGACACTCTGAATATCTGCAATCGACATTCCTCCGACAATGGAGAAACCGGCCTGCGTAGGCGCTGGAGAGGACTCTACACGGTAGTAGCCGTTGTACTTGAAGTCCGAAGGATTGTAGAACTCGATGTGGACAGAACTTCCGGGGAAGATGTTGACATTGGAGCCGTTCTCGAATACGATCTTACCTGTACCGCTTGCAACCTGGAGGGTCCCACCGAACTGGTGGTTCCACGTCTTCCAAATCTTGCGGTGATAGAAGTAGCTCGTGAATTCGGAGGCAGAGATAGAAAGATTGCGGTCGATTACGTTGTACTCGCGCGTCCAAATGATGCCGCCCCAGACGCAGATATTGTTGCGTACTACGAACAATGCGGTCTTACCCGGCATAGTGGTTTCGTAGAGGTTGAGGTGGCGCATTGCCGGGATAACCGGAATCTTGCCCGAGAAGGCTCCTGCACTCTTGAGAGCACGCTCCCAAGACACACCACTAAACGGAATCTCAGCGAGGATTTCGTTGGTCAGCAAATCGACCGTGTAGTAACGGTACTCTGGTGCTAGTGGCTGTAGCTCAAGATCGGTCGGCATAAACCTAGTTCTTTCTCGTAATCGTCGTTGCCACTATCATAACAGCTATCCGGCCCAGCCAGATCGGTACTTGACCTCCAACTGAGACGGAGACAGAGCACGATACGCGCTCTCAGCCGTAGCTGGCACGGGAACAACCGCACTCTGGTCCGGCCCTGTCGTAGTAAACGTGAAAGTGTTGTACGAAGGCACACCGGTAATGATGTGCGTGCCATTGTAGAAGTCTCGGTTTGTCGTGTCCGTAACTGTCCCAGCAGCGTTCGATTCTGACAGATTCACGTTATTCTTCGAGTACTGGATGGTCGTAGGAGTAGCCCCAGTGATCGCCACATCGGTCGTAGTGTTGTAGACGGCGTTCGTGGTGTTCGAGATACTTCCCGAAGCTCCTGGAGCCGCATTGATCGGCACTGCCACAGAGGCTACAGCAACGCCCGCACGGGCATAGCTGATCGTACGTGCAGCCACATTAATCGCAGTAATTGTCTTCAATCCATTGAAACTTGCGTTGGTAGCATTCGACAAAGTTCCACCTGAAACTGTGGCCGAAGGGATATTTCCCGCAGCCTTAGCGTAGGTCAAAGTGGTTGCAGTAGGGGTGCTAACTGTGTAAGTTCCGTTGAATACCGCGTTAGTATTGTTTCCCACGGTCCCAGCGCTAACAGCCGCAGCAGCCACATTTGCAGCGACCTTGGTGTAACGGATGGTCGTAGGGGTAACCGCATTTACTGTAAAGGTCCCGTTGAATGTCTCATTGGTAGAGTCCGTGACGTTTGTAGTTCCGGTAGTAACTGCCTGAGAAGTATCCGAAACAGGAGTTGCAGAGACCGGTGCTGTAGCCGGTCCTCCCCACGTTCCCGGATAACCCGTACTTAGCGTGTCAGTGTATGAATTACGAGCACGGACGACATAGGTCATCGTAACTCCCGGAGTAAGTCCGTCAACCACAAAAGTACGACTCTTTACAGTGGCAATGAGAGTGTCCACATTTGTAGTGGTGTTTCGAGAGAATACGTTGTACCCAGATACACCACCAGCCGGAGCATTCCACGAAAGGGTGAGACGACCGGCGACAGCGGAGCTTGCGACCACAGTGAGACCCGTTGGGGCTGGAGGTTCACCAAGAGCCTGCACGGTGACGGAGTTCGAGGCTAGAGACTCAGACCCCTCAGCGTTCGTCAGAGCGTTCAGTGCGTGGACCTTGAACGTGTAGACCTGTCCAGGGTTTAGGCCCGTTACAGAGGTGCTGGTGCCCGTTCCGGTGATAGTCTTGGCTACCGCTTCGGTGGAGAATCGGATGCGGTATCCGGTGATTCCACCATTACCGGCATTAGCCGGAGCAGACCACGAAAGATCAATCTTACCCGGTGTTAGTCCGTCAGCCGAACCCGAGAGATTGCTTGGTGCCGATGGCGGTCCCTGAGCAATAACGTACGCAGCAGCGGAGTATGGTCCGGTTCCGCCTACATTGCTTGAGAAGGTGTTTCTGGCGGCAATCTGGTAGTAGTACTGAGTAAATGGGGTTAGCCCGGAGTCAGTATATGCCCCTCCGGTACCCGTGGTCGTAGCAATCTGCACACCATTGCGGAAAATGGTGTAGCCTACGATACCGCCAGCGCCGGGAACGGCTGGCTGTCCCCACGCAACCGAAACTACTCCGGTGGCTGAGGCGCTAGCAGTGGCCGATACATTAACAGGCTCGGTAGGGTGCCCGGGCGCGATGACACTGGCCGTGCCCGACCATCCGGAATTTCCCACACCGTTCTGTGCAAGTACACGGAAGTAGTACGTGGTTCCTGGAGTATACCCACTAAGAATCTGCTGCCCATTGCCAGTATTGGCGGCACCAACATTCTGAGTAAAGCTGGCATCAGTAGCCCACTGGATGTAGTAGTTGGTGATACCAGAGCCACCATCATCGGCAGACCCGGCGAAGTTCATCTGAACAGTACCAACTGAGTTGGTCGGGTTTACGCCATATAGAGGCGGAGCGCTAGGTACCTTGGCAATACGTCCGGCATAGGCGTAGCCAATAGGAGTGCTAGCGCTTCCGAGCGTGGCGGAGCTAGCGCTTGCGGCATAGCCGATAGCGCCGAGATTACCTGCCGCGTCGTGGCCGAAGTTGACAGTCGTGTTGAGAAGAACCCACTGCTGTAGACCGGCAGGGCGCGAGTCGTAGGTGAAGTTTCCACCCCAGTTGACGCCGTTTACCGACATGGACCAAGAGTTGTCCCCTGCGGTCGCGGAATACGAAGACTGCTGCGCTGTCTCGGTTAGATAGAGAATAACGCGGAAGGTGGTGTAGTTTCCACCAGCATTAGCAGTCTCAGGGTAGACGTTAGTCTGAATACGAAGATTCGGTCGGGTACTAAATTGTCCGTCAGGCATTGACTAGTCCACCTCCTACAGGTTATACGTAAACTGCGTGCCAGACGCAGACGTGAGTGTCTTTGTGCCGTTGAAGGACACATTGGTCGTGTTTGTCAATACAGGGGCAGTGGCCACAACTGAACTGACTGTCGTGACATCCTGTCCGTAGTAGAAGTACGTCAAAGATGTCGGAGTCGGCACAGAGCTAATCACCTTAGTTCCATTGTATCCGCTACTTATAGACGTGTTTAGCACGCTACCCGCAGAAGCCACGGACGCTTCGGCAGTACCCGAAGGTAGTGCATAAGAGATCGTGGTACTCGCTACAGCAGTAATGGTGAAAGTTCCGTTGTATCGAGCGTTAGAAACACCAGATACCGTAATTTTTTCGCCCACCGAGTACTTGTGCGCGCCGACAGTAAGTGTTGCGAGCGTGGCCGTAGAGACGCGATTAGTGATCGTCGCTGTGGCCGCTAGACCCACATCCACCTGAATAGTGTCTCCCATCGAGAACCCGTGAGGAGTGTCAGTAAACAGCGTTACCTTGTACGGAGACACAAAATCGTTCTGCTGGCTGATGCTGTTGTCAACTGTGCCGACCCAGCTATTTGTCAAGGTACTAGTAGATGCAGTACTTCCATCGAAGTAAGCACCAAGAGTTGGTCCTTCTTCTAGAAGAGCATCCTGGAAAGCGATGATGTAGGTTGCAGCAGTCACCGAACCGTTGTTGTATAGAGTGAAGTAAACTGTGCCAGTCGAGGTAGTTGTAAAGTTGAAGCTGATACGTTCCCAAGCGGTAGCATTTACTGCCGCCTTAGCTACGGCACCACTAACAACTCCAGCACCTTCGGCATAGAGGATCGGCGGGATAGACTGCCCCTGAACGAGGACAGTTGCAGACAGAGTGTAGACCGTGTTCGGCTGTAGATTTACGCCTACGTCAAGCTGACCGATACGGAGAGACTTAGACCCGGCAATGCCCGCAGTCGTAGAGAATACGTATGTATCCTGCCCAGCGTCCTGCCCAAGTGCCCCACCCGTTACGGTGTAGCCCGTAGTGGTGCGGCGACCCGAGGGGTTGAAGAGTCGGTTGACACGAGTAACAACACTGCCCTTGATCTCACGCAGGTTCGAGAGAACAGCCGAGGCAGGCAGCGCCATGGTCACAACGTCACCGGAGGAGAATCCGTGCGCGGTGGAGGTAGTCATAACCGCCGAGGTCCCCGACTTAGCCTTGAGCGTGATCGAAGCGTTGGTGTTGAGAGCTACGGTGATGGAGTCACCGATCTGGTAGTTGTGCGCTGTAGGTGTAGAAAGCGTAGCCTGATTTGCAGTTAGAGCCTTCTGGTTAACAGCCTGTGTTGTCGGGAGAGCTACTACCACCGAGTCTCCAGCGGAGAACCCGTGGGCCTGCGCTGTGGTGATCTTGGCAATATTGCTTGTCAATTCCTTGTTTACCGGCGTGGCCGAAGCAGGGAGGTTGACGAGGATCGTGTCAGTCACGGACACACCATTAGGATCGACAGTGTGTAGGGTGGCTACAGTAGTTGTGGCAGACTTCTGATCTACAGTGGAGAGTTCTGTCGAAGCTACGGCAATCTTGTCACCTACAGAGAACCCGTGTGGAGTGCTCGTGGTCAAGGTGACTACATTATTGGTCAACGACTTCTTCAATAGTGCGACCGTCTCACCAAGAGAGACCGTGATGGCCTCGCCGGGGATAAGGTAGTGGACATCGCTGGTTGTGAGCGTGGCAACTCCACCGGAGATAGCCTTGCTGGTTACTGTGAGCTTGTCAACCTTATCGAAGAACTCAATAGTATTGATTCCTGGAGCGAACTTGATCCAGTCAGTCAAAGTCTCTAGCTTCGAACGCTGACCAACGCTAGTGCCATTAAAGGTTACAACACGGTTGTATGTGTCGATTGTAAGCTCGTCGTTTCGAGCAAGCTGGACCTGACCTACGGCAGGATTCTCTGCACTATCGTCAGAAACTACCGCGTAGTTGATCGTGTACGGGAAAACGTTCGATGCACCAAGAACGACAGCCGGAGAACCAACGGTATCGAAAGGCAGACCGGCACCCGTCACGAGGATGAGGTCACCCTCGATGAGGTGGTGGTTTGCCGAGGTCTTGATTGTGGCAATATTGTCTGAGATACTGGCGGTAGTGATCGTACCCACAACACCCTTGCCACGCAGCGGCTTGATGGTGGATGCTGTTTCGTCGGTCGCTGCGTTGTAGATAGTCGACCCGGCACCTAGGGGTCCGGTGAGAGTGAATAGACCAGTGACATCAGCAGTACCGATGTTGTTGACCGTACCGACAACAGAGTTCCCTGGGTAGTAGCGGCTCTCGCTTGCATTAGCTACACCATCCCACGTGTATGTCTCATCGGCGGTAGGTACTGTATTTCCATCGAAATATCCCGCTGTGTAGGGAGAATCTAGACTTGGCACTTCTGTGATGAGAAGGTCATCCCACCAAAGATCGTTACTGCTGTCGGTAACACCGGGAGCGCCATTAAACAACATAATGAGCTTACCGACTGCGTGCTGGAAGGTGATGCGATGCTCATAGACACCTGCCGTGTTTGGTCCCTGATCGCGGATAGGATAGGTAGCTACGCTGCTTCCGGTGCCGTACCCAAGGGTTCGAGAAAGCGGGTGTAGGGTGCCTGTTGCAGGGGTCTTTCGACGTGACTTTACCGAAACTGTGTAGAACTTACCGACCTGGAGAGAAGTCCCGCCGTTCAGGAAGACGTACGTAATATTTCCGGCAATTCTCGGGGAAACTCGCATAGAGCGTGTACCAGACGAAGACCATTGCGTTGAAGAGTATACGGAGGTGCTACCGTCAGTGCTCATGGTCATCGAGGCTACAGGCTTGGTCTGGGCGGTAACAGAGCGCGTGCTGGTGCTCGCGTTCGCAGCACCAGTCCACGAGTATACGGCATCGTCGGAGTTTGGAGTACCACCGTTGAACGGGGCCGACGCAAAAGGAGCCTTCTCGTTTACAGCATCGGACATCCCAAGCTGACGGCCCGTCTCGGGACCTTCCATTAGATATGGAATCTGACGAATCCCAGCAGTATCCGTACCCAAGCCGGGGTGCGTTACAATTACTCGCTTACTCTCACCCGGTAGAATAGTGACTGTATCGCCATATACAATAGGGGTAATCGACGCCAAGGCAGAGTTATAGGGCACTGCGGCCAAGCGCAGCGTAACAGCCGGGTACCCTAGAGGGACGGAGAATACTCGGGAAAGGGTCCACACTTCACCGGGCGCAGCGGCAGTAGCGGTTGACTC
>Ga0247815_10001659_pt1 | contig 16959 bp, 14 predicted proteins | sample UWRJL194509B1_FD_181014 | JGI IMG/M metagenome (GOLD analysis project Ga0247815, IMG submission 181014) | Plant litter microbial communities from Arlington Agricultural Research Station in Wisconsin, United States - UWRJ-L194-509B-1 | ecosystem: Environmental > Terrestrial > Plant litter >...
TCCGCCGAATCGACGCGCGCGCTTTCGGCGTCGCCGCCGATCGCCCGCACCGCCGCGTCCAGTTCCGCCTGGCGGCGGCCGGTGATGTAGACCTTGGCGCCTTCGCCGACGAAACGCTTGGCGATGGCCAGGCCGATGCCGGTGCTGCCGCCGGTGATGACAACTACTTTTTCCGCGAGTTTCATGATGTTCCTCTGGTGATTAAAAACGTGGAGCCAGTGTGCGCCGCCAACGCCGGCGCGATAAGACAGGCGGCGCTCATATCATCTATGCTTTAATTGCATGAATGATGGATGGGAGTTGACAAATGAATAAATTGCTTTGGATGCATTGTTTTATTCGGGCGGTCGAGACCGGGAGTTTTTCGGCGGTGGCGCGCGAGCTGGGCATCGGGCAGCCCAACGTCAGCCGTCATATCGCCTCGCTTGAGAAGGAACTGGACACGCGGCTGATCCACCGTTCGACGCGCCATCTGGTGGCGACCACCGAAGGGCAGCGCTACTACACCCAGGCGCGCCAGGCGCTGGACGTCATCGCGCAGGCGGAGTCGGACGCGCGCGGGCGGCAAAACCCGAGCGGACTATTGCGCGTCGCGTGCCCGGCGGGGTTGGGGACGGAAAAGATCATCCCGGCGATGCCGGCGTTTTCGGCCCGCTATCCGGAAGTGGAACTGGAGTTCCGCTTCGGCGACGACTACATCGACCTGGTCGCCCAAGGCGTGGACGTCGCGATTCGCGGCGGCGTGCTCAAGGACAGCGCGCTGCGGGCGCGGCGCATCGGCACCTCCGAGCGCATCTGCGTCGCCAGCGCGGCCTATCTGGAAAAGCACGGGACGCCTGAAGAACCCGCCGATCTGCTCCGGCATCAGTGCATCATCTACACCTTGATGGGCGGAGGCGGTGGCGGCTGGCCGTTCCGGGACGGCGAGGTGCACGTGTCGGGGCGCTTGCGGCTCAACAGTCTTGAGGGCATCCGCCGAGCGGTGCTGGAGGACATCGGCATTGCTTACCTGCCGTCATGGATGGTGGCCGGCGAGCTGCGCGACGGCCAGCTGCGGGCGCTGCTCAGCGCGCATACCGCGCCACGGTCCCCGCTCAATGCCGTGTATTCGGCGGAGCGCCTGTTGCCGAGGCGCGCCGCCGTCTTCATCGATTTCATCGCCGAGGTGTGCGCCGCCACGCCGGGTCTCAACGGCGGCCGTTAAGCCGCCTCGCGCAGCAGCCAGCGCCGCAACGGGCCGGGCTTGCGCTTGCCGGCGTAGGCCGACGACGCCGTGATCCGCACCGCCGTGCCCAGGCCCGGCCGGCTCCACAATTCCAATGTCGCGCCCAGCTTGACGGCGCGTTCGCGCATGCCGGTCAGGCCCCAGTGGCCGGGCCGCTCGCCGGCCGCCATCACCGCGTCGGCGATGCCGTCGCCGTTGTCGCGCACCTGCAGCGTGACGTGGTCGGCGCCGTAGCCCAGCTCCAGCTCGATGCGGCCGGCGCTGGCGTGGCGGAAGGCGTTCAACAGCGCCTCGCGGCCGATGTGGTACAGGTGCTCGCCGGCGTCGTCCTTCAGCGCGGCCGGCTGGCCGGTGACGGTCAACACGAAGCTGGCGGCGTGCTGCTCGCGCAGCTGCTGACCCAATTCCCCGAACAGCCGCTGCAAATCGTTCTGGTATTGCTTGACGCTGCGCAGGCCGTTGACCTGATTGCGTCCCTCGGCCAGCACCTGGTCCGACTGGTCGAGCAGTTTTTCCACCAGCGCGCGCGCCTCGCCGTCCGGCGGCAGCCGCACCAGCAGCGTGTGCATGCGCAGCATCAGCCCCTGCACGCTTTGCAGGAAGGTGTCGTGCAGCGCGCGGGCGATGCGCTCGCGCTCGTCGGCCCGCTCCTCCAGCCGCTCGCGCAGCTGGCGCGTGACCCTGCGCAGCCGCCAGCGGTACAGCAGCGCCAACGCCGCCGCCGCGCCGACCGCGCACAGCAGCTTGAACCAGATCGTTTGCACAAACGTCGGCGGGATGACGAAGGCCAGCTCCGCCGGTGTCTGGTTCCAGACGCCGTCCTCGTTGGCGGCCATCACGCTGAAGCGGTAATTGCCGGGCGCGAGATTGGTGTAGAACGCCTGGCGCCGCGCGCCCGGGTCTTGCCAGTCGCGGTCGACCCCGGCCAGCCGGTAACGGAAGCGCACCCGCTCCGGCATGCTCAGGTTCAGCGCGGTGAAGTCGATCCGCAGGCCGCTGGTCGAGGTGGGCAACTCGAGTCCGGGCAGCGCGTTGTAGCGCCGCTCGCCCACCGTCAGCGCCTGCACCAGCACCTGCGGCGGCACCGGGTTGCGGGTGATGCGCGACGGGTCGATCCAGTTGATGCGGTTGGCGCTGGCCATCCACAGCAGGCCGTCGTCGGCGATCACCAGCGACGGCATCGGCCGCAGCTGCGACGCCGCGCCGAGCAGGCCGTCGTGGGCGTCGAAGCGTTCGTATTCGGCTTCGTAGCCGGGCTGCGTCATCGCCAGCGTCAGCTGGTCGGCGCCGACGCGGCTCAGTCCCTCGGTGCCGAACAGCCACAGGTCGCCTTGCCCGGTGCGCGCGATGCCGGAGACGCCGCGGAACGCTTCGCCGTGTCGTCCATGCAGCGTGACGAAACGCGCGCCGTCGAACCACGCGACGCCGCGCTCGCCGCCGACCCACAGCTGGCCGCCGTGCCGGTACACGGCCAGCACGATGCCGATCTCCAGTCCCTGTTCGGCGCCGTACAGCGTGACGCGCCGCCCGGCGATGCGCGCCACGCGGTTGCGGATGTAGCCGGCCCACAGCGTGCCGTCGGCTTCGCTGACCAGGCTGGTCGGGAAGTCGTCGCCGCCGACGCCGGGCGGCTGGCCCTGATGCAGCCATCGCCCGTCCTTGAGCAGGTACAGGCCGGCGCGCACCACCGATACCCACAGGCCGCCGTCCGGCGCGCGGCTCATCGCCTGCACCTCGTAGCTTTGCGCTTCCGGCGGCAGCGCGAAGCGCGTGGTCGCGACGGCGCCGGCGCCGACCCGCCACACCGCGCCGGCGTTTCCGGCCCACAGCACGCCGTCCGGATCGCGGTACAGCGCCGAGGCCTGGTCGTCGAGCACGTTGCCGCGCTCGCCCTCGGGGCCGAGCGCGCGCAGCGAGCCGATGCGGTCGCCGGCCCAGATGCCGCCGCCGGGCGCGGGCGCGATGGCCGGATGGTTGAACTGCGCCGGCAAGGGCAGCGTCAGCAGGCGGTTGCGGCGGAAGCGGTCCAGCCCGGCCGAGGTGCCGATCCACACATTGCCCTCGCGGTCCTGAAGGAAACTTTGCGCCAGTCCGCCGCCGAGCTCCAGCTGTTGCGTCGCCGCGCCGCCGACGGTGGTTGAGGCCGGTGCGGGGCGGCGCTCGACGCCGCCGCCGCGGAACAGCCACATGTTGCCGTCGCGGTCGAAATGCATGCCGTTGCCGCGCAACGCGGGATGGCCTTGCGGCGCATCGGCCGGCGCCATGCGGTGGTAGCCGCCGGCGTCGCCGGCCCAGACCGTGCCGTCGGGCGCCAGCGCCATGCCGCTCAGGTCGCCGCGCGGCGATGCCGGCTGGAAAGCGGAGCGCGTGTCCGGCCGGCTGTACACGCCGCCCTGCATGGCGACCCATTGGCGGCCGTCGCGGTCGAACAGCACTTGCCGGGCGCGCCGCTGCGGCAGGCCGGCGGAGATGGCGATGGCTGCGAAGCGGTCGCCGCCGCCGTCGAGGCGCGCCAGGCCGTCACGGGCGGCGACCCACAGCGCACCGTCGGGCGCGCGCACGATGCTGCTGACGGCGCCGCCCGGCAGGCCGTCGCCGGCGGCGTAGTGCTTGGCGCGGCCGTTGTGGAAGTGGCTGAGTCCGCCGCCCATGCGGTAGCCGATCCACAGCCCACCTTCGGGCGGCGCGTACAGCGTGCGCACGCTGGACGACAGCAAGGCGTTGCCGTCGATGTGGTCGAGCCGTTCGAAGCGCTTGCCGTCGAAGCGGTACAGGCCGGTGCCGGCCGCCAGCCACAGCCAGCCGTCGCTGGTCTGGGCGATGCCGAGCACGTCGGTGGGGCCGTTGTCCAGCGCGCTCCAGCCGGTGTGGGTGAATTGTTCCTGCAGGCGGGGCGGGACCGACGGGGAGGGCTGCGCCGCCGCGCACAGCAACCAGCCGCACAGGGCGAAGGCATACGGGAGCAGCGTGGCGCGGACGATGGTCATGGTCTAGCCTGCGGGTGGGTTACATGCATTTTACCACCCATCGTGTGCTCACAATGACAACTATCGGGCGCCGGTATCACCCTAAAGAGTGATAAACCGGCTGGCCTTCCCAGTGATGGCAAAGCCGCGCCGGGCCCTTACACTGGGAGGATCACCATCGAGGGGAATTTCATGAAGATGTATATAGTGTCGATAGCGGTGGGCCTGTTGGTCGGCTTGATCTATGGTTTCCTGAACGTGCGTTCGCCGGCGCCGCCGGTGATCGCGCTGGTCGGCCTGCTGGGCATCCTGGTGGGTGAGCAATTGCCGCCGCTGCTGCGCCAGTTGTGGCAGCCGCAAGCCCCGAAAGTCTCGTGGATCGAAGACCACGTCAAACCGCATTGTTTCGGTCAACTGCCAACCGCGCAGAAGTCCGATGAAACCAGGAGCACCTGATGTCGCAAACTCCCGACCTGATTCTGCATCGAGGCCTGTTCACCACGCTGGACCGCAGCAATCCGCACGCCGAAGCGGTGGCGATCAAGGATGGCCGCTTCACCCACGTCGGCCGCGCCAACGAGATCATGGCGCTGGCCGGTCCGGCCACCAAGATTATCGACCTGCAGGGCAAGCGTGTGCTGCCCGGCCTGATCGACAACCACTGCCACATCATCCGCGGCGGCTTGAATTTCAACCTGGAGCTGCGTTGGGACGGCGTACGCAGCCTGGCCGACGCGATGGCGATGCTGAAGGCGCAAGTGGCGATCACGCCGGCGCCGCAGTGGGTGCGCGTGGTGGGCGGTTTCACCGAACACCAATTCGCCGAGAAGCGCCTGCCGACCATCGATGAACTGAACGCGGTTGCTCCGGACACGCCGGTGTTCATCCTGCACCTTTACGACCGCGCGCTGCTGAACGGCGCCGCGCTGCGCGCCGTGGGCTATACCAAGGAGACGCCGGAACCGCACGGCGGCCAGATCCTGCGCGACGGCGCCGGCAATCCGACCGGCCTGCTGCTGGCCAAGCCGAACGCCGCGATCCTGTACCAGACGCTGGCCAAGGGGCCTAAGCTGCCGCTGGAATACCAGGTCAACTCGACCCGCCACTTCATGCGCGAGCTCAATCGCCTCGGCGTCACCGGCGCCATCGACGCCGGCGGCGGCTTCCAGAATTATCCCGAGGATTACCAGGTGATCCAGCAGCTGTCCGACGCCAACGAGCTGACGATCCGCCTGGCCTACAACCTGTTCACGCAAAAGCCGCAGCAGGAGAAGGAAGACTTCCTGAACTGGACCCAGACCGTCAAGTACCAGCAGGGCGACGACTACTTCCGCCACAACGGCGCCGGCGAGATGCTGACCTTCTCGGCGGCCGACTTCGAGGACTTCCGCCAGCCGCGCCCGGACATGCCGGAGACCATGGAGGACGACCTGGAAGGCGTGATCCGTGTGCTGGCGCAGAACCGCTGGCCGTGGCGCATGCACGCCACCTACGACGAAACCATCAGCCGCGCGCTGGATGTATTTGAACGCGTCAACCAGGAGATTCCGCTGGAAGGCTTGAACTGGTTCTTCGATCACGCGGAAACCATTTCGCCGGCGTCGATCGACCGCATCGCGGCGCTGGGCGGCGGTGTCGCCGTGCAGCACCGCATGGCGTATCAGGGCGAATACTTCGTCGAGCGTTATGGCCACGGCGCGGCCGAGGCCACGCCGCCGATCAAGAAGATTCTGGAGGCTGGCGTCAAAGTCTCCGCCGGCACCGACGCGACGCGGGTGGCCTCGTACAATCCGTGGGTGTCGCTGGCGTGGATGATCACCGGTAAAACGGTCGGCGGCATGCAGCTGTACCCGCGCGCCAATTGCCTGGACCGCGAAACCGCGCTGCGCATGTGGACCGAGAACACCACCTGGTTCTCGAATGAAGTCGGCAAGAAGGGCCGCATCGAAGTGGGCCAGTTGGCCGACTTGATCGTGCCGGACAAGGACTTCTACGCCTGCGCCGAAAGCGAGATCTCCGATATGAGTTCGCACCTGACCATCGTCGGCGGCAAGATCGTCTACGCCGCCGGGCAGTTCGCCAGCTTCGACAAGGCGCCGCCGCCGGCGATGCCGGATTGGTCGCCGGTGCGTCGCTTCGGCGGCTATGCGGGATGGGGCGAGCAGATCGGCAACAACCGCGCCGCGCTCAAGGAACTGGAGCAGCGCAAGCAACAGCAAGCGGCGCTCAGGCAGCAGCAGGCGGCCTGCGGCTGCGCCAACTCGTGCACCGTCCATGGTCACCAGCACGCCACCGCGTGGACCAGCAAGCTGCCGATCGCCGATCTGAAAAGCTTCTGGGGTGCGCTGGGCTGCGCATGCTGGGCGGTCTGATGGCGTTCAACTTCCCCGCGCCGCTACGCGCGCCCTGGATCCGCTGGGTGTGTCTGCTGTTGCTGTGCTCCGCGTATCTACAGGGCGGCATCAACAAGCTGATGGACTTCGACGCCGCCATCGGCGAGATGCATCATTTCGGCCTGTCGCCGGCGGCGCCGATGGCCGCGCTGGTGATCGCGCTGGAACTGGGCGCCTCGCTGCTGGTGCTGAGCGGCTTTTACCGCTGGCTGGGAGCCGGCTTCCTCGGCGTGTTCACGCTGATGGCCACCTTCGTCGCCAACCGCTTTTGGGAGATGGCCGGCATGGAGCGCTTCATGGCCGCCAACGGCTTCTTCGAGCACCTGGGCCTGGCCGGCGCCTTCCTGCTGGTGGCGTGGCTCGATATTCAGAAAGGTAGTAATGGAACGAAGTGATATCAAACTCGGCACGACGCTGGGCTTCCTGGCCGGCTATGTCGACACGCTGGGCTTCGTCGCGCTGTTTGGATTGTTCACCGCGCACGTGACGGGCAACTTCGTGCTGATCGGCCGCGCCATGGTGCAGCCGGCGCACGAGATCATCCCCAAGCTGCTGGTGTTCCCGGTGTTCATCCTGTTCGTCGCGCTGGCGCGGCTGCTGATTTTGCATTGGGAGCGCAAGGGCGCCAAACAGCTGCGCAACAGCTTCGTGCTGCAGTTGCTGCTGATGATCGCCACCATCGTGTGCGCCTACGCGGCGCTGCCGATGGTGTCGGCCGATGCGCCATTGAGCCTGTTGACCGGCATGTTGTGCGCCGGCGCGATGGCGGTGCAAAACGCCTACGGCAAGCTGTTGTTGGGTAAATCGGCCGCCACCACGGTCATGACGGGCAACGTCACGACGCTGGTGATCGAGTTGGTGGATTCGATGCGCGGCGATCCGGACGCGATCGGCCGCTGCAAGAAGCTGGTGTGGCCGGTGCTGGCGTTCGCCGCCGGCTGCATCAGCGGCGCGCTGGCCTTCGGCGTGTTCGGCTTCAGCGGCCTGCTACTGCCCTGCGTGCTGCTGGTGGCGCTGGCGGTTGCGGCCAAAGACTAGATTTTAATAATGCCGCGCTTCAGGGCGATCGTCACCGCGTGGGTGCGGTCGTTGGCGGCCAGCTTGGCCAGCACGTTCTTCATGTGGGCCTTGACGGTTTCCTCGGAAATCGTCAGGCGCTCGGCGATGCGGCGGTTGGAGTTGCCGCCCGCCGCGTGGTGCAGCACCTCCATCTCCCGCGCGCTCAACGGCCCCCGGTCCATATGCTGGGCGAGTTCCATCGCGATCTCCGCCGGAATGCAGCGCTGGCCGGCATGCACGCCGCGCAGCGTATCCAGCAAATCCTTGCGCAAGGTGCTCTTCAACAGGAAGCCCTGCGCGCCTCCCTGGACGGCGCGCATGATCTGCGCGTCGCCCTTGTAGGTGGTCAGCATGACGATGCGGGCGTTGCCGTGCACGCGGCGGATTTCCTGCAGCGCCAGGACGCCGCACATATGCGGCATCGCGATGTCCATGATGGTGACGTCCGGCCGCAACTCCTGGTAGCGCGCGACCGCCTCGCGGCCGTCGCTCGCCTCGCCCACCACGCACATGTCGGCCTGGGTCGAGATGGCCTCGCTCAGCCCCGCGCGCAGCAGGGGATGGTCGTCGACGACGAGCACGCGGATAGGAAGAGTGGTGGACATGTGCATTAGTTTAACGCAACTGGGTGTAGTTCACCGGAACCCAATCGAACGCCTTGCCGGCGCCGCGCAAGTGGCCCAGGCCGGGGAAGGGCAGGTGGCTGGCGCCGACCAGCGTGCCGTCCTTGGCCACCGCCTGGAAGGTCTTCAGGCGCGCGGCGGCGGCGGTCTTGCTGTCGCTGTCGAAGCCGATGGTCACTTCCGGGTGGTCGAACTGCACCGCGCCGACGTGGATCAGGTCACCGATCAGCAGCAGCTTCTTGCCTTTGCTCTCGACCAGGTAGGTGGTGTGGCCCGGCGTGTGGCCGTAGCCGGCGTTGGCGCGGATGCCCGGCGCCAGTTCGGCGCCGGCGGCGTTGAACGGCTGCAGATGCTTGGCCGCGGAATACGGCGACAGCGACGCCATCGCGCCCTGGAAGAAGCCTTTGCTGTCGGCCGGCGCCTGGTCCAGCTTGGCCTGGCTGAGCCAGAAGTCGGTGTCGCGCTGGTCGGCGCGGACCACGGCGTTGGGGAAGGCCGCCTGGCCGTTGGCCGCGAGGCCGCCGACGTGGTCCGGGTGCAAATGGGTCAGGTAGATTTCATCGACCTGCTCCGGCTGATAGCCCGACGCCTTGAGGTTGGCCAGCAGCTTGCCCAGCGTCGGGCCGAACAGGTTGCCGGCGCCGGTGTCGATCAGCACCAGCTTGCCGCCGGTGTTGACCAGGTAGCCGGTGACCGAGGTCTCCAGCGGCGCGCTCAGATAGGAGCGCGCCAGCTCCTTGCCGGTGACGGCGGGCGCCTGGTGCAGCAGTTTGTCCATCGGCAGGTCGACGGTGCCGTCGCTGATAGCGGTGACTTCGAAATCACCCAGCATAATGCGGAAGAAGCCCGGCGCGTTGGTGCCGGCCAGCGGCGCGGCGGCGAACGACGGAGCGGCGATTGCCGAGAAAGCGAGTGCGGCGACGATTGGTGCAAATTTCATGGCTGTTTCCTTGAGATTGTTGCGATGAAACGTAGTATGCATGTTTGCAAAAAATGGCACAATATAGAAAAAGGCAAATGCTATTTGCAATATCCGCAAACTGGTCCGCCGTTGGAGAGATGATGATCGATGGTTTGCAATGTTTAGTTGCCGTGGTGGAAACCGGCAGCTTGTCGCGCGCGGCGGCGCAGTTGGAAATCGCCATCTCCTCGGTCTCGCGCAAGCTTGATGCGCTGGAGGCGGAACTCGGCGCGCGGCTGCTGTTGCGCAGCTCGCGGCAGGTGATCCTGACCGACGCCGGCGAACGTTTTCTACCCCGGGCGCGCAATATACTGGCGGAGCTGGATGATGGCAAGGCCGCCGTGCAGGAACTCGACAGCGAGCCGCGCGGCCTGCTGACGGTGACCGCGCCCGCCGCCTTCGGCCGCCTGCATGTGGCGCCGGCGATCGCCATGTTTTTGCAGCGCCATCCGCTGCTGGAAGTGGAGCTGCATGTCAGCGACGATGTGGTCGACCTGTCGGCGCACCGCGTCGATGTGGCGGTGCGCGCCGGCGTGCTGCCGGCCAGCGATCTGGTGGCGACCTGGCTGGCGGGGCTGACCCGCGTGGTCAGCGCCAGCCCGGCCTATCTGGAGAGGCACGGCTGGCCCGAGACGCCGGAAGACCTGCTGCATCATCAATGCCTGACGGTGAGCGGACGTTCCGCGCCGCGCGGCTGGTGGCGTTTCGAAGGCGTCAATCAGAACCAGCCGCTGGCCGTCAAGGGCAAGCTGCGCTGCGACGACACCGACTCGCTGCTGCACGCGGCCATCGGCGGCGCCGGCATCGTGCACCTGGCGAATTGGCTGGTCAGCGAGGCGATCGTCGCGGGCCAGCTGGTGCCGGTGTTTCCGATGCAGCCGGTGCGGCGCGACGCCTTGCCGCCGCGCCGCGATCCGAACGAGTCGGCGATCCACGCGGTGCACATGCCGGGCCGCTCCAACCAGGCCAAGGCCCAGCTGCTGATACGTCATTTGAAGGAGTATTTCGGCGATCCGCCGTATTGGGATGTCGCGATGGAAGCTGTCGGGGCGGGCGAGCGCCGCGCCCCGTTGGTGAGAGGGGATTAGTCCCAGTCGCCGCCGCCACCGCCGCTATCGCCGCCGCCACCACCGGAATCATCCCAGCCGCCGCTGACGCCGAAGTTGTTGCCGCCCATGTCGTCGCGGCGCAGCAGCTCATCGGGATTGTCGTAGACGATGTCGTTGCGCGGCTGGTCGGTGTTGGCGGCCGCGTTGTCATGGCTGCCGCCGCTGAACTGGCGCGCGATCGCTTCGCCGGCGACGAGACCCGCGCCCAGCGCGGCGCCGGTGGCCAGGCCGCCCATGATGCGCGAGCCCATGCCGTTACCTTGTGGCTGGCCGTAGCCCGGTTGCGGATATCCTTGTTGCGGGTAGCCGCCTTGCTGCGGATAGCCGCCTGGCGGATAGCCAGGCTGCGGCGCGCCCGGATTGTAGCCGGCCGGATCGAAGCCGCCGGGATTCTGTTGGGCGCGACGCTGCATGAAGCGCGAAGCCAACCAGATGAAGCCCAGCAGGCCGCCGCCGAAGATCAGGATCGTGCCCCATGGGATACCGCCGCCGGGCGAGGCGCCGTTGGCGTAACCGCCGCTGGCGTGGCTGGAGCCGCCGCCGTTGCTGGGCTGCCGCTTCTGCGTGTAGTCGGCGCGCGGTTTCTCGCCTTCCGCCAGCAGCGTGCGCAGTTTGCTGACCGAGGTCGGATTCACTTTCGGCAGGCCGGGCGACAATTCCTCGGCCTTGGCCAGCGACACCTCGGCCGCCTTGAACTTGCCTTGCTTGGCCAGCAGTTCCGCTTCGACGAAGTGCGCGCTGGCGCTGTTCGGATGCGCCTTGAGCACCTGATCCATCATGGCTTGCGCCTCGACGTAGTTGCCCGCTTGCGCCGCCGCATAGACTTCCTTGATGGTCGGCTCGGCAGCAAACACCGGCGCCGCCAGCGCCATCGCGCCGGCCAGCAGGGTAATGCGTGCGAAAGAGTTAACTTTCATGGTCTGACCTCCTAGTAAAGATAGCGAAAAGATGGAGGTAGCCTACGCCAATTTCAAGGGGCCCGCCGTGCGCTGCACCACAGAGCCGAACGATGCGGCGATGCTGTCCGCCACCAGCTCCGCCGTGGCGGCCGACAACGTCCAGCCCAGGTGGCCGTGGCCGGTGTTGTAGAACACCGATGGCGCCTTGCCCGGCCCCACGCGCGGCACCAGGTCCGGCGTCATCGGCCGCAAGCCGGCCCACGGCGTGATGCCGCGCGTGCTGACGCCGGGGAAGCATTGCTGCACCCAATTGACCAGCGGCGCGATGCGATCGGCGCGGATGTCTCGGTTGAAACCATTGAACTCCGCCGTGCCTGCCACGCGCAGGCGGTCCGCGCCCAGCCGGCTGCTGACCAGTTTTGTCGCGTCGTCCACCAGGCTGACGGTGGGCGCGGCGGCCTGGCTGGCGACGTCGTCCAACCGCAGCGTGATCGAATAGCCTTTGACCGGATAGACATTGACATGGTCGCCCAGTTGCGCCGCCAGCGCGCGGCTGGCGGCGCCGGCGCAGATCACCACCGCGTCGTAATGGCTGGTGTCGCCGCGGTCATCCTGGTCGCGCAGCACGGTGACGCTGGCGCCGTCCGCGCCGGCGCTGACGTTGACCACCTGCTGCTCGAAGCTCAGCTGCACGCCCAGCCGCTGCGCCGCCTGCGCCAGGCCGTGGGTGAACTTGTGGATGTCGCCGCTGCTGTCGCTGTCGGTGTAATGGCCGCCGTAGTAGTCGCCGGCCAGCGTCGGCTCGATGGCGCGCATCTCTTGCGGCGTGACGGCGCGGCGCGTCAGGCCGCCGCGCGCCAGCAGCTTGGAGACTTCGGCCGCGCATTCGAAGCCGGCGCGGTCGCGATAGATGTGCAGGATGCCGACCCGCTTCAGGTCGAAATCGATGTTCTCGTCCTCGGCCCAGCGGAACAGATGCTCGCGCGCCGCCACCGCCATGCTGGCGTTGGCGATGGTGTTGTCGCGGTAGCGCGGCATGGCGGCGATGAATTCGGCGAACCACGACAGTTTGTGCCAGCTCGGCTTGGGATTGACCAGCAGCGGCGCGTCGCCGCGCAACATCCACTGCAGGCCCTTGATGATGGTGGCGCTGTGGTTCCACACCTCGGCGTTGGAGGCGGATAATTGGCCGCCGTTGGCGTACGACGTTTCCATCGCCGCGTAACGGTGGCGTTCCAGCAGCGTGACGGCGAAGCCGCGCTTGGCGAGGGCGTAGGCGGTGGTGACGCCGGTGACGCCGCCGCCGATGATGGCGATGGTTTTCATGGACACATCAGCTTACAACAAAAGCATCGTTGGTAAAACCGATATTTATGCCCGCTGTTGTTTTGCGATGTAGCGGTCTATCAGCGTCGGCAACACCGTCAGCGGCACGCCGCAGCTCTCCACCAGCGCGTCGTTGAAGCCGGCCAGGTCGAACTTGCCGCCCAGCGCCGCCTTGGCGCGTTCGCGTTGGCGCAGGATCTCGTTGTGGCCCATCTTGTAGCCGCAGGCCTGGCCCGGCGACACCGTGTAGCGGTCGATCTCGCTGGTCATCGCCAGCACGCCGCGGCCGGTGTTCTCGACCAGGAACTTGATCGCCTGCTGGCGCGTCCACTTCATCGCGTGCATGCCGGTGTCGACCACCAGGCGGCAGGCGCGGAATTGCTGCGCCTGGAGGTAGCCGATCTGGCTGAACGGATCGTTGGCGTACAGGCCGAATTCGTCGACCAGCTGCTCCGCGTACAGCGCCCAGCCTTCGACGAAGGCGTTGAAGCCGATCAGCGAGGAAATCAACGGCAGCTCGTGCTGGTGCTCGGCCATGTAGGCGCCTTGCCAGGCGTGGCCGGGGATGCCTTCGTGCGCGGTCAGCGTGGCGATCTCCGACTTCGGCCACAAGGTGGTCGACTTCAGGTTGATGTAGTAGATGGCCGGGCGCTTGCCGTCCAGCGAGGCGAAATTCATATAGCCCAGCGGCGCGCCGGCCTCGATGTCGGTCGGCACGCGCTTGATCAGCAACGGCGCCTTCATGTCCAGGTGCGAGATCTTCGGCATCAGCTTGCGCATCGCGTCGACGCGGTCATTGCAATAGGCGATCAGTTCTTCGCGGCCCTTGTCGTTGTCGGCGTAGAAGCGCTGCGGGTCCTTGGACAAGGCCAGCAGGCGCTTGCCGACCGTGCCCTGCGTGATGCCCTGCGATTTGAGGATGGCGTCGATGCGCGACTTCAGCATCTTGTTCTGTTCCAGGCCGATGGCGTGGATTTCCTTCGCACTGCGATTGGTCGAGGTGCCGAGCCGTAGCGCCCACTCGTAGTAGGCCGCGCCGTCCGGCAGGCGGTGCACGCCGGCGACGTCGGTGGCGCCGGAGGTGACCTTGCCGAAGGTGACCATCTGGCGCGACAGCGCCGGATAGACCGAGCCCTCCACCAGCTTGGTGACGCGCGCGTTCCAGTCGCCGGCCAAGCCCAGTTTGGCGGTGCGCTCGGTGATCGAGGTGACCAGTTTCTGCTGGGCCACCGGCGTCTTGAGGAAGTCGCTCAACTGTCCCAGTGCGGTGCGGCAGATGAAGTTCGGCGGCATGATGCCCTTGGCGGCCTGCTCGGCGATGCGCTTGGTTTCCTGGTCCAGCACGCGCGCCATCGCGGCCACGCGTTCGAGGTAGGCCTCGGCGTCGGCGGCGTTGGCGATCGAGTGTTGCGAGTCGAGGAATTCCGGGATGCGGGTCAGCGCGCCGTCCTGCTGCGTGACCGGGAAGGGCGCGGTGCCGCCGTTGAAGCCGCTGGCCGCGCCGCCGAACGGGAAGCGCAGGCCGTCGATGCCTTCCTTGGCCGCGTAGTCGATGGTGTCGTAGCGGGTTTGCGCGTTCGCGCTCAGGGTGGCGCGGTCGATGCCGCGCAAGCGCGTCTGGATCGATTTGACTTGCGCGGCCCAGGCGGCGTCGCCATCGGGACCGCTGTCCTCCAACTTGGATTTGAGTCCGGCGCGCGCGTCCTTGTCCAGCCCCAGGCCGGTGGCGCCGGTCGGCGACAGGCGCAGGATTTCTTCGGCGATCTGGTCCAGCAGCACGGTGAAGCCGGCGTCGGCCGGGGTGGCGTTGGTGTTGGCGCTGGCGGCGAAGGCCAGGCCGGGCAGGGCGCCGACGGCGGTGGCGGAGAGGGCGGACAGCAGCAGATCGCGGCGGGAGAAAGTACTCATGACATCCTTTACATAGGGGGAAGAATCAGCGCGATGCTGACCTTAGCGTGACCGCCCCTTGGATGTCAATGGCTTTAATTTGAAAACCGCAGCTTGAAGCGCTCGACCAATTCGTGCAGCACGTCGACCTCCTGGCGCGGCATGGCCAGCGCCACGTGCATGTCCGGCCGCACCAGGTAGGCCGCATCTTCGAGCAGGCCGGCGTGTCCGGCCGCCTCGCTCCACGGATAGGCGTGCAGCGGCAGGCGCAGCGCCTGCGCGGCCGCCGTCAGCATCGGGCCGGCCTGGCCGTAGACGTGCAGCTGCCAGTCCAGCGTCCGCGGCGCGGCAAAGTTGTCGCCGCCGTCCGCCAGTGGCAGCCAAGGCAAACGGTCGCCGCCGATGATGTCGCCGGCGCGGCCGCCGCTCAGCGGGCTGTCGGGATAGTGGATCTGCACCTGCGACAAGGTCTTGAACAGCGTGCGCCGCGCGGCGGCGAAGCCGGCCAGCACCGGGAACACGTGCGGCAGCAGCCAGCTGCGCAGCAGCTGTCCGCCGGCGCCCTGCGATACGATCAACTGGAAGGCGCGGTCGGTGGTGACGACCAGCTTGCGCGCGAAGACGATGCGCTCGGCCTCGTAAGTGTCGAGCAGCGCGGCGTCGGCGCTGCCGCGCAGCACGCGGGCCAGCTTCCACGCCAGGTTGATGGCGTCGCCGATGCCGGTGTTCATGCCCTGGCCGCCGGCGGGACTGTGGATGTGGGCCGCGTCGCCGGCGATGAAGCAGCGGCCGGCGCGGAAGTGCGCCGCCACGCGATGATGCACGCGGTAGGTCGAGAACCAGTTGAGCTGCTCGACCTGGATGCCCAGCAGCGCTTCCAGCATCGGCCGCACGGCGTCGAAGCCGGAGCCCGGCGGCGCCTCGCGCGGCATGATGCCGATCAGTCGCTGCATGCCGCGCGAGCGCACCGGCAGCATCAGCGCGAAGGTGTTGGCGCCCAGCTGGCCGACCAGGTCGTGGTTGGACGGACCGGCGGTCCGCACGTCGGCCACATAGTACAGATGGTCGTAGGTGCCGCCGCTGAAGTCGAGCTTCAGCGATTCGCGCACGCGGCTGCGCGCGCCGTCGCAGCCGCACAGCCACGCGCTGCTGCAGGGAATGCGCTCGCCGCCGCGCTCCAGCACCGCGCGCACGCCCCATTCGTCCTGGGTGAAGGATTCCAGCTCGGTGTCCCATTCGACTTCGACGCCGGCGGCGCGCAGCTTGTCGACCAGGAAGCGTTCGTGGTCGTCCTGCGCGAAGGCCAGCACGAAGGGGTAGGGACTGAGGCCGGCGCCGATATCCTTCAGCGGCAGCGCGACGATGTCCTCGCCGGCCTCGCGCAGGTGGATGGTGTCGATCTTGACGCCGAGGTCGACCACTTCATCGGCGAAGCCCAGCTGGCGGTAGAACTCCAGCGTGCGCGCATGCACGGCCATCGCGCGGGAAGCTTGTCCCGGGCCGCTGTTCTTGTCGATGATGCGCACGGAAACGCCTTGCCGCGCCAGGGAGAGGGCGAGCACCAAGCCGGTCGGGCCGGCGCCGACGATGAGCACTTGAGTAGCCATGAAACCAGTCTACCTCCGCGCCGGAAAGCGGTGCGCGCAATTGGCTAATTCCATGCCCAGCCCCCAGGTGGAGTAAACTACGCCCCTTATCTCTCAGCGTCAGATCCCATGAATACCAAAAAACAGCCCCCAAAGACTCCCGAGGCGCCAGCAGCCACCGGCGTTAACCCTTTCCTCGACGCCGATTTCTATGGCCGCGTGCGGGATTACACAGAGCGCGATGCGACTTTCTCCAAGGAGTTGAAGGCGATCGGCGAGGCCGGCGCCGGCAAGCAGGAAACCGATGCGCGCCTGGCGCCGTCGCTGGAAACGCTGCGCGGCGTGGTCAAGAAGGGCCTGCGGCTGGAGGAAATGTTGAACCGCATCGTGCAGGGCGTCGAGAGCGGCCTGTGGGAACCTTGGCTGACGACGTTCGGCTTCGAGCTGCGCGGCGTGAACTACGCCAAGACCGGCGCGCGCAACGCCCGCCTGGCGCTGGACATGAGCCTGGGTTCGAAGGCGCACACGCTGTTCGCCAACGCCGGCATCGGCAACTGGCGCAGCCAGGTCGCGCGCGACTGCGTGCAGATCCAGATCGACAAGCCGACCGAAACCACGCCGGCCAAGGCCTATGCGATCTTCTTCCTGGACGCGCAGTGAAATGGTCCCGGCTGATCTAAAGATCGCCGACGCCGTCGAGGCGGCGGCGTGGAGCGATTGCCTGGCGGCGGCGCCGGTGGCGCTTGAGTGCTCGGTCCTGAAGGTTCCCGGCGCCGAGGCGACGCTGCTGCGGACGGCGGCGGTCGCGGTGCCGATGATGAACCGGATCATCGGCTGGCCCGCCGACACCGCGCCCACCGACGAAGCGCTGGCGTGGGTAAGGCAAGCGTACCTGGACGCGGACATCGATGGCTGTTGGATCCAT
>Ga0247815_10001662_pt1 | contig 16941 bp, 19 predicted proteins | sample UWRJL194509B1_FD_181014 | JGI IMG/M metagenome (GOLD analysis project Ga0247815, IMG submission 181014) | Plant litter microbial communities from Arlington Agricultural Research Station in Wisconsin, United States - UWRJ-L194-509B-1 | ecosystem: Environmental > Terrestrial > Plant litter >...
AAGATCGGCTCAAAGGAAAGGGACGGCACATTCGTGACCGTAAAAACGGTCAAATGGCGTGTACAAGGTGGCCGTCCTTGCCTCTCGACGTTCCGCACGCCCTCGTCGCTACTCGTCGCCCGTGCACTCGCAGTCGTCTATCATCTTCAAGCCATCAAACGCACGAATGAGACGAAAACATGACGGAACGAATGACAAGTTCGGGGGTTCCTTGCGGCCACGCTCGCGTCAGCGCGTCCTCGCAATCCAGGAATGATCGCGTGGCAGTAGCCAGGAGCCAGCGGCTATACATGACCAAGAGATACCAGCTACCTCTAGTGCGATAGGGCTCGCGAGTCAGACGGCGATCGCAGCAGGAACGAGCGCGACGCCGAGCGCGGATGTTCCTGCGCTCGAGGTCACCGCGCCTGAACCATCGCCGCAACCCGAACAGACCCCAAGCTCAGCAACAGTATATACACAGCATCTACCGGAGCTGTACGAGCCCGCGACTATAGCATCCATCTGTGATGACCTGTTGATGGTCGTGCATGGCGCATCGGACGCCTTTCCTCCACTCAAGTCCGCGCTCGAAGGGATTCTCGAGATCTGGAAGCAATGTGAAGTGCGACCCAATTTACTTTATAATATACCATCTCCGTCTAAACTGCTTCAGAGGACTGCTGAGGCTGAAGACGAGTTCGGGAAGATCAAGAGCAAGCTTGAACTTCTGATGAAGATCGCGGACACGTACGCCAAGAACCCACAAGAAACGACCACTGTCGGCCTCTCTGAACGCCTCGAGAGTCTTTCAAGGTATGTATTAAGATCCACAGTGCCAGCCTATCTTAACCAGTCTCACAGCCAAATCGGACAACTGCGCAGTTCTGTAGAAAGCAAGTTGGGTCGCGAGCGACTCGCCGAAGCGGCGAAGTCACGCGTCGATGTGAGAGATATCAAGATCCTCGTTGGTGCTATTACTTCCATTCTTGATGAGTTCCATGTGAGATCACGCATTTGTCGGTGGCCTCCTCCGTCTGATATCGTCATAGCTCGAGAATGGTGTGGTGGTAGAGACGAATATCGCCGGGATTACGAAAGATATGCAGGAACCCGGAGCGAAGCGGCGTGAGGTCGAAGCGGAGAATCTGATGAAGAAGCATGGGAAGAAGATCGCCGCTGGTTAGGCACTTCTCATACTTTAGCCATCCGACTCTATGGCTTACACCCTGCAGCCGTCAAAGAACAGCACGCTTTAGAGGCAAACATCGTCAATCAGACCAGCAATTCCACTACCGTTTTTGGCAGCGGTTCCGTCGTTAACACTACCAACAACATCAACTGGGCCATCAACATCATGCAAACGGCAGAGGAGCAGGTCCGTAGCATCTTCAGAGCTTGCGAATATTGTACTCATTGGTTTTATGGGAGAAGGCACTTGAGAAAGTCACTGCCGGTGAAATTTTATCTTGAGTTGCGATGAAGAGGATCCGGCTGACATGTCGCAGCTCTGAAAGAACGGCACGTTCCGCAGGCGGTCTACGACGCACAGTTGAACTCAGGGTGCATGAAGCAGACACGTGTGCGCATTCTGAGTGAGACAGCAGCCTGGATCAAAGATCCCAGTTCTTTGCGGATCTGCTGGATCACCGGAATGGCGGGTACCGGCAAGACCTCAATTGCAAAGACCGTTTGTGAAGAAGCCAGCGCGGATGCCGAGATCATGCTCGGTGGGAGTTTCTTCTGCTCGCGCTCGACTGGTTTGGCGACACAGCGCGACATACGCTCCGTGATCCCAACTCTCGCTCGCCTTCTCGCGCTAAACTGTGTCGACTTTCGCTTGGCTCTGGCCGCGACAATTGACGACGGGATCCAACACAAAGAAGTTGCAGCACAGGTCAATCAGCTGCTTCGCACGCCGCTTTCATCCTTGAAAGACGTGCGAGCACCTATTCTATTTGTCATAGATGCTCTCGATGAGTGTGGTGGGGAAACAACCGACGGCATGCTGGACGACACCAAGTGTCACGCTGTTGTCACCAGCATGCTCGAAGCGCTCGTCAGCCTAACACGGACCGAACCTAAGCTGCCAGTCAAATTCCTCGTTACATCGCGACCCGAGGCTCAAATCAGGGACACTTCAATCTCAAACAACAAGCTCAGTCAGATCCTTCGCCTGCATACTGTGGATGTAACAGAAGTCAATGCGGACATTAGCCGATACATCACCGAGACCCTCAGCAACAAACTTTCTGCCCGGCCAAAGCTCCTAGCCAGCATCACAGAGAGTGACGTTGAGGAGCTTGTTCAACTCTGTGATGGTCTATTCATTGTCGCTGCAACGGCCATTGCGCATACCTTTGCTGTGGGGACTGCCGCAGCTGTTTCCAAGTTCAAGAAATTACTCAACTCCTCTCGAAATGGTCTCAACGACAAAGCTGTAGCCCCTCTTGACCGTATGTACGAGATCATTTTGATTGAGGCATCCAGGGAAGACGGGCCCGAGGCAACAGAGCTGCCGGCAATGCAGCGTCTCCTGGCCTCACTCCTCTCCGCCCGAACAACTTTGTCCGTGACAGCGTTGGCAGACCTTCTAGATCTGGAACCATACGATGTGAATGCGAGTCTGTCACGACTACACGCGGTTGTTCATGTGCCTGAGGACGACGACATTCCCGGCCTACCCACTGTGCACGCATCATTTGGCGACTACTTATTTAGTCGTGCGCCGAGCAACATTCGCATACATCAATCGCTCGGCCATGATGCCCTGGCACACGGGTGTCTTGATGTCATAAGCAAGAATCTTCGTTTCAACATTTCGCAGAGCCGCTCTTCCTATGAGCCCAACCCACCAGAACGTCTGGATTTAATCACACGCTCTCTAGAGTACGCGTGTATGCAGTGGGTGTACCATGTTGCCGCTCTGGTTGATAGAGGCAATCTCGACACTTTGATCGGTGTAATTTTCCGTCCAAGACTCCTATCCTGGCTCGAAGTCATGTCCCTTCTGCATCAGGTCTGGCGCGCCGCCAAAATGCTTTTCGTTGCAGCTGGAACAGTTGCTACTCACGTAGACTCGGACCTGACACGATTCTTCCGTGATGCCAACCTCTTTGTGGCTTCATCTTATGAGGTGATCGAGCGGAGCGCCCCGCACATATACCTCTCAGCCCTCCCATTTGCAGACAGGAATTCACTTGTCTATCAGGACTTTGCCCCCCACTGCACCGGGCTGATCACAGTGGATACATTTGGTATCAAGCAGCATGGAGGAAACGCTGTCATGACGCTCATGGGTCACAACGGTGCTGTGACCTCAGTGTCTTACTCTTCTGATGGTCGACTCCTTGCCTCCGGCTCTGACGACGGTTCGGTTCGCATATGGGACGCTCGGACAGGCGAGGAAACGCGGTCACCGCTTCTGAGCGATATGGGTTCAGTTCTGACAGTTGACTTCGCTCAGAACAGCGAGTGGGTTGCATCCGGCGCTAAATCAGGTGTCGTCTGTGTTTGGAATGTCATGCCGGGTCAGGCGGGTCACCAGATGCTGAAAGGTCATTCTGGCCCTGTGAACTGTGTCAAGTTCAGCCCAGATGGATTCCGCCTCGCATCGGCATTGGACGACAAAACATTGCGACTCTGGAACCCCAAGACGGGCGAACAACTCGCAATTTTGAGTGGGCACACAGAAGCGGTCAAAGGGGTAGCCATTTCTTCAGATGAGGAGATTATTGCATCCGTTTATTCAGATGGAGACATCAGACTGTGGCACGGCACCACAGGGCAAGATGCACGTGAACCTTTGACACGGGCTGGATATGGCAGTGTTGATTTTTCGCCCGATGGCGAAATCATTGCCGGGACCTTTGGAGACTGTGTCGCACTCTGGCAACGCACGACAGGACAGAAAATAGCATCGCTGTATCAGGTAAACCAGAGATACTGCGTCCGATTTTCACCAGACGGCCAATCGTTAGTGGCGGCACGTGGCCACGCTGTCCGGCTTTGGACCTTGCAGCCGGATTCACAGCATGCTTCCTGGGTCGATCTTCGCGGTCACGCAGGCGTCGTTAACTGGGCGACCTTTTCACCGGACGGCTTGTACATCGCATCGGCCTCTGGTGACGGCACCATCAGGATCTGGAGTGCTGGGAGCGGCAAATCGACTGTTCAGCCACTGCCTATACACAAAGGCGCAGTAAACTCGGTGGCGGTCTCGCATGACGGTGGTTTGATTGTCAGCGGCTCCGGCGACAGATCGGTGCATTTGTGGAATGCACACACTGGCGAGGCGACGATTCCACCGTTGTGCGGGCACACAGAGCCGGTGCTCTCTGTGTCGATCTCGCCAGATGGGCTCTTAGTGGCGTCGGCGTCAGATGATCGCACCATTCGGCTTTGGAACACGCAATCGGGAGCGGCGGTCGGCGAGCCGATGTGCGGTCACACCAATTCCGTCTCGGCTGTGACATTTTCGCACGATGGGCGTTGGCTTGCATCAGCATCGGGGGAAAAAACTGTACGAATGTGGAACGTCGCGACACAACAGGAATCAGGTGTTAGTCCACTGCGCTGTCAACAGGACGCAAACGGTGTCGCATTTTCGCCCAACGATGACCTTGTTGCCGTGGGAGATGACAGTGGTCGTATCTACCTCTGGCAGACAGATACGGGGGAACAGGCGCATGAGCCACTTTATGCACGCTATCATATTGTCTGCTCTCTTGCATTTTCATCGGACAGCACGCGAATCGTGTCCGGCGGGGGCGACAATGAAGCGCGCATCTGGGACATCGCCGTGGGTCAGTGCATCCGCGTTCTTCAGGGTCACATGTGTTGAAGAGGTTATGGCCTGCAGCGAGGGAAAGAGCAACTGAGGTGAATTGATGAGCAAGGGCGGGTGTGGAAGGTTACACACCTGCAGCGAGGGAAAGAGCAACTGAGGGAAAACCCTGGTTGCTCCCCGCTGCAGTTATATACATGTGGAGCCAAATACACACAAACCTCGGAAACGTCCGGAACTCTACATGAGTAGCGCATACAGTGAGATGGGTCGGATACAGGATCATCGAAAATCAACAACATGAGCGTTGTTCGATCTGTGGCGTGGTCTCTGGATAGATGCATTATCGGCACAGGGTCCGATGACACCACAATACGCCTGTGGGACGCGTCGACAGGTGCGCTACTTGCGGCCCTGCATGGACACACCAATGCCATTTACTCGGTGCCATTCACAAGCGACGGACATTTCCTCATATCAGGCTCTGAAGACGACACGATCCGCAAGTGGGATGTCCGCGCCGCCTGTCAGCTGCTCTCGGAACGTCGTAACGATGCCGTTGCAGCACTCGCGTCTGCCACCCTCAAAAACGGATGGCTGGTGGGATCATCTGGCGAGCTTATCTTGTGGGTGCCGGCCGAGTATCGCGCGTACCTTCAGCTGGATCCTTGTACCCTTCGGATTGACGAAAGCCGCGTCGTCATTGGCGTGGGAGACGGTGGACTGCATGCCGGCTTGAACTGGACCTCATGCTGGCGAGGTTGAATGATGCAGCGCATCGATCAGAGCTCCCAGGTCGTACAGAACTTTCTCAATGTACAGTAGTTTCCTTGCTTCAATAGCCGTTGTCAGCCTTACTTGGTTCCTGAGCGTCAAGACTAAAGGCATTCGGAACGCAAAGCCGCGTCGAAAATCTCGATACACTTCTCAATGCAAACTTTGACATGAGACAAGATAAGATGCGCTGAGGCCTAGAAGTACGGTACGCTCGAAGTCGTCTACGGCCTACTCCGTTATCCTCACGAACAGTACTATAGCGAGTTGGAGGAGGTAACGAACAAAAATGGCAGTTTCGTTGGCTACATATCTGTTCTTGCTTTCCTCGCCGGTCGTTACCTGTGGTTCCCAATCTGGGGCATTGCACATGAGGCAATTCTTCTCCTTGAGCACCACACACTCCAGAACTTTTGAGACAAGAAGGTGGATCTATATAGCGAATCCCGAGAACTTGTACGAGATGTGACCAACCACAGACATGTGCAAAGCAAAGGGCATTGTATTGTGCATGGGGATCTATCTTGGCATAAACCCTCTCCACACTCGTCACCTGGCTTCGGGCTCGTGCGAAACAAGAGTCGAGGCAACCGCAGAAAGTTACGTGGACGCCGGCGAAATCTGCTGCATAGTCTGTGTGTACGACGAGCATCAGCGGCTCGTTCAAAGACGATTTGAACCAAGTAGACACACGGTGGCAGGATGCCCGGGCTCAGGCCAGGCGTGAAGCAACTCACCTTTTATTAGCGGACGAGATTGTGGATATGCGATGCGGTCAGAACGAGGTGGAACCTGACATATTGTCAATATCGAGACATGCAACAAAGAGCAAGGTGGTCAACATTCGAGGCTTCCGACGAAATGAACCAGCTCTAGGCATGGCGAACGGGCTACGACATGGGCGCCCCGCCGCACCCAGATCAGCAGATATCAGGTCGGGACCGTGCGTCCGCATCTTCCTCCCGAGGGCAGAAGGAACAAGGTCTTGGCAGCTAGTTGGGGCACGAACACCGCACTCACCTTTCCCGATAAACACAAGATCAGAATGTTTGCGGCCAAAGAGGATCGTGCTACAGAGGTTCCAGTGACCGTTGTGTATCCCAGGCGCGAGACAGCGGCACTTGAGAATGTGGCGGGCCTCGTCGCTCATCGCGAAGGGAACCTGAACAGTCAAACATCAGCGGTAAAGTCGAGAGATTAAAGATCGGCGTGGGTGGACCTAAGGTACCACGGATTAAGGCAGAGATGGGGCTGGAAGTGACGACCTTGACGCTGTTAGTAGGGGTTGAGTTTGTACCATGATGGCCGTGCGCGGCATATTGAGGATCCTGGACGAGCACAAGCTAGAGTCAGCCAGCATCCAAATGTGGTAACCGAAACCAGGGTAGAGAAGAGCCGCCGTACAACGTGAGATGTGATGCGTGGACGAGCGACAGGATCGCGCACTGCGATCAGCCACCATCAAACGACAACGCTAGCAACGCTCCTCGCACATTGACCCGGGATACTCACATATACCCTGGCTCATCGAGTGCACGCGCCCCATCTTTTGTAGAGTCTTGTCGAAGGACGAAGCGGAAGAACTGAGGCGTTTCCTTGGAGATGAACGACAGCGCGAGAGTGGAAAGGCAGAGCACAAGTCAGATCTCACCGGACTGCGCCGACGAAATCGCATTTCGTTTTTGGCAACCAGGCTTGCGCTTGCTCCCTCTCGCCATCTGACAACTATTCTTCTTTCATCCGAAAGTCACCGGGACATAGTGACTGTCAACGTCTCATTACTCATCTGCGAGTACATGTTCGACTGCTCAATTTGCTGTTGCCTGTGGTCCAGAAAGCGCGCCCGTGTTCGTGCGTAGTCGGCTCAAGGATACTGTCAACTGCCGCGCACAGACCTTATGTTCTTTAGAAACAGTTGCCTAGCCCTTTATGTTGTGCTTCAGGCTGATGCCTAGCTTCAGTGGTTCTTGACACCCTCGCCGCGCTAGCGGTGTTATTGGCGTTCTGCTACCTACCCGTGCGTATCTGCGTCAAGCCGTGCTGCCCAACCTCAACCTGCATTTTCTTTTCTCGCCTTATTCTGGATATGAAGTTACCTCCCTGCTCGTTCCAGGATTCTTCTTAGTCTTGGTTGTCCTTGCTCTTCGTCGCGCGCTGTTCTTTTGACCCGCATCAGCCATTCATCGCCTATCTGCCTTTCGATCACCATGAATACCTGGACACCATCGCGATTATAGTATTGGAACATCCATGCTTGCCTAATTGGGTCGCGCAGGCGGCCTGTGTGCCACGTCGAACTTGGACTTGCAGGGCGCCGCGGTCCCTTTGATCAGCCTGGCCACCAGTTCTCGTGCAAACTGCTTCTTTCACGCTCCCTTCTCATTCTGCCCAGATTATGACCGGCCTCTGAGCGCTTTACTGGTAGTTTGGTACTGCAAGGCTATCTGGCCCTCCGTCTGCTCGAGTCACTTTCTTCAACCCCGAACCTCTTGCCCTATTCTCCTACGTATCATTCCTCATTAAGATCATCTTCGTCCGCCCAATACCCTTCACTAACATATCCCTCTCAGAAACCATGAAGATACAACGTCGTCTACCCACAAAATCGGTCCGAGCTTCCTGTGCCATGAGTGGTACACTGAGTTCTCGGGCTCGACGGCAGGACTGATATGCCGGCGCCTGTGACGAGCTTGCGGCCATATCCTGCCAAATGCGCCAAGTACCGGCGGCAACTTGGTGTCAACCCGCCCAGAAGACAGGTCCCTTCCGAGCGCGTGGCTGAACACTCTGTAGTCGCAAGATTCTCCGATGAAACGGCCTACCTTCCTCCATGACCCTATCCGCCTGATTCTAGTCTACAACCTCAGTTGCTGCCACAACGGCTTCGGCGGTGACCGCGAGCCCACGATTGCCCACTGCCGCATTGTCCGGTGCGTCTCTACTGCACGACGAACTGCGAGTTCACATATTGACAAGCAGCTCTAGCAGCCTGGACGCCGCTTATCTCACTCATTGTCGTCAAGAACGACCGCATCCCCATCCCTGCCAATCAAGGGATTCGAAGTTCTCAAGCGCCTCTGCTCACAGGTACGCTGCGTGCATGAGTGGACTCTTGCGTCTGGTATGAAATGTATCTTTGCAGGTACTAGTAGACTAGGAATCGTATAACACCTGTTTTCGTACACTTATCGTTGCAATGATACAAGCACATTTGGTCTATTCCATTCGGCACACCCACTGCTTTCCCCGCGGCGCACTTCTCGCGAAACGGGTCCTACACCTCCGCGCCAGTGCTGAGGCACATACCCAAGAGAGTAACAAGCGAGCCCTTGACGAGAAGCACCGTCGAAGGTTCGTTTCTGTTAGCTTGAGCGTCTATAATCTGTCGTGAAGCCACTAAGAGAGCTTACCTCAAGCCAGAGATGCCGTCTTCTCGAGATTCCCGCGCACCTTCTAATGCACTAGCGTTGATCCAGTCTTGCTCGAACATCTGCGACACGCTCATCAGCTAAACCCTAACGCGGTATGAAGAGAGTGAAGACCCACGCCGACGCGGCCGCCAACTTGGCAGTGTCAACTTGAGCACGCCGGCAGAGAGGCACGCCGATAACAGGTGTGTGACCATTGGCGATGGCGAGGTGGAGAAGCGTAGCGGCGGGACGGTTGCTGACAAGGCAGGATGGGGTTGGGTTGGACGAGCCGTGGACGAGGGGCTATAGAAGCAATGACGTGAAAGTGATGGTTGGGGAGGGCAGTAACATAAACGGGAGCGCATGGGGATGAGCACCGGTCAGAGCGACGTGGCCCGATCGGACGAGGACGCACATGCTCCCCGGAGTGGCTGGTGATCGGCTGGAGGACAGTTGATAGGCGGGTTGGTTACGGGAGGCCGTAAGGGCGATACTCAAGGAGCGGCAACTGAAGCCGAGCGGAATGCGGAGAGTACTGTACCCAAGATGAGCGGCGGGAGGAACGACGCGTATAAGCGAACGAGAACGCACCTGCTCGGACCTGACCCTCCATTGAAAATAGTCTCCCGCTCAACGTCCCAGCGTTGTCTATCGGCCTAGTCTAGGCTGATGCCTTATCTTGAGTAGGGGTCTGAAGACGAAGCGTCTTGAGGAGCGGACGAGTTGACGAGTCTGCGAAGCTCGGGAGCATGTTCGAGCGCGCGGGGTTCCGAACATCGGACGAGTTGCTCAATGATACAGACGCGACGAGCAGAGGAAAGCGAAGGGTGTATCGTAAGGGGTGGTGTTGGAACGGTCCTGCTGGACGAGGATGTGAGGTGCATTGGCGTGGGCAAGTGCAAGCGCGGAGGTAACTCTGATGTTGCGGTTTGCGCCAGTGATGAGGGCACCGATTTATGCGAGGAACGATGTGAGTTCTGCAGGTGTGAGAGCCGGGTTGAGCGTGCGTTGAAGCCACAACAGGTAACGCTAACTTTGCTCTGCCTGCATCGACTGTGATAAACCGACCTGAATATCGGGAGCGGGAAATCATAGCGGCTGAGCTTAGCAGAAGACTTGATGATGTATGCGGGTAGGAGCTCGAGCCGTGTTGGAGACGTGCGGAGGATATATGGGTGCTGTGAACGCTGAGCAGGCATAAGGAAGTGGCGACGTCAGCAGGTGCCTGCCGATCAAATCCCATCGCGCAACGAAAAGACGAGCCCGCACAGATGCCAGAATATCATTATGACAGATCATCGCAAGACGCCTGCGCCTGCACACTCCTCGCGCATCGACCCAGGGTACTCGCAGATATCCTAGCCCGAAGCGTGCATGTGCTCTATCTCGTTTGAATTATTTTGAGGAAAGAGGAAAGAAAGGAGAAGGAGGTACCGACGAGGAAACGAACTCGTGGGGACGGGGAGAGGAAGAGGCTTCAACGGAGCGGAACCAGATCGAACATGGAGACACCGGGCCGCACCGAACCGCGATCTGGCAAAGTGCTTGGCTTGCTCCCATTGCTCGTTGTCTCGTCTCCGTCGTTTCAACTCATCCTCCTCGATCAAAGGGGGACTCCTCCTCGGCAAGTGCTTTCCTGGCTTTTTTCGATCAACTTGAGAGTATCCTCCTGGCTGCTTGTGTCTAGGGTCGAGGAGGTGCTGCGTGCCCGCGAAGAATCGGTGCACAGTCGGCGTCAGTCACAACTCCCCTACTCTACATGCTCATGCTACAGCTCGTCAAATCAACCGTCACTGTGACTGACTGTCCTGCAGCTCGAACGTCCCTCCTTACTAGATAACCCGCCTCAGCTGCTCCCGCTTGTCATCATCCCCGCGCGTCCATGCCTATCCGACCGCCTAACCTTAAATATCATCTTCTCGGTGTCAGATCAGAATCATGCTCTCTCTATTCGCGCCACTCATCGCGGCTGATCCCAGCCGTTCTCGCTGCTCTTGGCGCGGTCTCGCCAGGACTCTTCCAAACTGCCCACGTTTGGTCCTCGATTGTGAAATTTCCCGTGACCATATTGGTCTGCTATATCGCATCCTTATTTCGCAGGTACCCGCTCGATTCGCGCACCCGCCAATCGTGCAAGGTCAAGCGTGACTGCGCGCCGCGTACTCGGCTGGTCCGCCATTGTGTGCCCCACATTCTTCTCAAATCGCTCGTTCGACACAAACAAATGTATCTTCCATCTTGATGGCACGCATGGGCTACAAGTATGTCCGGCTTGCCAGTGTTGCTCCTGGGTCTCGTCATGCGGGTTGTGTCACGACCGACGAAGATTGAGCGGGAAGAAACCTATGTTGGCCCACGTTCACATCACCAAGCGGTCAGGCTTAAGGCCAGCCACATCATCATTAGCAAAGTTTCCCCAAGGGTAGTAGGACAAGTACCCAACTCAAAAGGTTGAAGTTCTGTCCGCGTCTGTCGTCTTCCACGGACCGCTTCCATCATCGCAGCGCTCGCGATACGGGTCCAGTACCTCCAAACTTCACATGCGCGCATTCGAACCCGCGCCGAGGCACACATCAGACATAGTGACAAGCGAGGCGTTGATGAGAAGCACCGTCGCAAGTTCGTTTCTGCTAGGTTGAGCGTCAACAACCAGTCGCGAAACTACCAAGAGGACGTACCACAAGCCCAAAGATATCGTCGCGTCGAAATGCGCGTGTACTTGCTACTGCGCCAGCCCGAACCCGATCTTGCTCTCGAAATCTGCAATACTACTCTCATCAGCCATGACCAAACGCGACAGGAAGAAAGCGAAGACCCACAGCGACGAGCTCGCCATCTTGACAATATCACAGGTTGCCGATCTTGTCGGCTAGATGAGGTCGGCTAAGAAGCATGCCGATGACGGGCGACCGACTGTTGGCCGTGGCAAGGCTGAGAGGCGTTGCGGCGAAGTAATCGACGTGTCACGAAGCTACTCAGACCTGGACTTGCCACAAGCCCATCGATGTTGTCCAGTAGAGATGCGGGCGCACCTCCTGCTGTACCAGCGTCGATCCAGTCTTGCTCGAACATCTGCGGCCCACTCGTCAGTCAAGACCAAGCGCAGTAGGGAGACAGTGAACACCCACGCCGACGAGCTCGCCAATTTGACAGATGTCAAACCATGTTTGCCGATCTCGTCGGCTGAGCACGCCGGCTGAGAAGCACGCCGATGAGGTGCGAACGACCTTTGACCGCGGAGAGGTGGAGAGGCGTTGCAGCAGGGCGGTTGATGATGAGTCGGGATGAGGTTGTCATTAATGAGGCGGCGACGTGAGACTGTAGGAGCGACGACGAAAGAGCGAAGAGAGGACCGAGGAGCGGGAGCGTAAGCGACGAGCACTGACAAGAACGACGCGGTAGATCGGACGTGAACGCACCTACTCCCCGTGGTGGGATATTGGCTAGCGATTTTTGGCGGGCGGGCTGGACACGGGAGGCCGCAAGGGAGATGACTGGAAGCGGCAGCTGAAGGCGAGCAGGATGAGAAGAGAGAGGCGCTGAATATGAGCGTCGGCAGGAACGATGCGGTACAAACAAACGAGAGCGCACCTGCTCGCCCTCGGCCTGTCATTGCCAACGACTTCCCGTGCAAAGCCTCGCGCTGGCTATCATCACAGTTCGTGCTAGTGCATACGCTTGAGTAGGGTTCTGAAAGCGGAGCGTGTTGAGAGGGTACAGTTGACGAACTTGCGAAGTAGGTTCCCAAGTTTGAGCGCTCGTGGTAAGATCTTGCAAACGTCGTCCAAGTTGCTCAATGTTATCGACGCGAGGAGCATATGATGCTACGAGAAGCGTTGGTATTGGAACGGTCGCGCCTGACGAGGATGTGGGGTGCTCCGACGTCGGCGCGAGTCACGCCTGCAACGAGAACGTTTGGCCGACGAGCGAGAATACATCTGACATCACATTGTTAGCAAGGGCCAGGAGGAAGGAAGATCACAATGTGGCGGTAGAGGTCGAGGCGCATGAGGTCGCGCGAGAGGGTAGCCGGACGAGAGGTATGCGGGGAAGGGAAGTGACAGCTATGTGGCTGAAACGTCAAACGACCCTCGGTCCAGCCGACTGTCCGCGTTGTGATCTAATCGCTACACCACACGAACCGATACCATGTCGACAAAAACAAAGTGACGCAGAGCAATGCAAGAAGATCACATGTACCCGGTGCACTCACCTCGCCTCGCCTCGCCTCGCTCGCGTTTACAATCTTCAAGTCATCCTTTGCCCTTGCGGCAAGCCTGCTGGATTTGGCTCGACGTTTGGTGTGACGACGACCTGGGGGTTGTGCGCGGCGTGCTAGATACATTTTGTGGCTGGGTATCGTGACGAGGCCAGCGCGAATTTAACTGCATGCGCAAGGAACGCACGCAGAAGAGCGTGGAGAAGAACCAGAGCGAAGGGTTTGGGTGTGGTAATGTGATGTCGGCGGTACGGGAAGAAGAGGGGAGGACAAGGCGGGGAGCGGTGCCGGCACGTGCCGGAATCACGCCGCGTTTGGCCTTTTGAAATCCCGCACCTAACGAACGGCTACAAACTGAACTCTGCAACACAATTAAAGCCGTGCTAAGGCATCATGACTATGTATCGAGACATGGTCATAATATCTGTTACCTTCAGGAATTTCGCGAAGGATCTATTCCCTTCGCTGCCGCTGCGTTTTACTCGTAGCCACGCGTGGCTTCCACTCCAATTCTGGTACCAAACATGCAGAATCCGACGACCAACTTAAATCGAAGATTCAGTGAGACATTGTCTGCATAGGTTTTGTTAGTCACTCTCCTTCTTGCCCCACGGGCGTCGCGTATCACCGGCTCTCACGTACGGCCGCTCGTGTACATTATAACGCCGGAGCTGGACTTGTGACCACTAATGCGACCGTCAAATCTTCCAGCGTGTACCGCTTGGGACTGCGTCAATGCCCTCGAAAGCAATCACTCACGGGAAAGCTGGCACTGCTGGCTCGCCGAGCACTTTGAACTTCGCCTTCACAAATGCCAGTATCAACTAAAACTCATTCATGCGCCGTCAACGGCATGCGAGAGTTTGTTGCTGCGGATCGGGGAATTAAGCTTTAAGCTGAACTTTCTAGGTTGGTGAGGCGCATGCGACGGGGGTTGTACAGTTTCTGCTGATATTTCTCGCGCGCTTCTACTACAGCCTGGACCAACATAGCTGCCGTCACAAGCGTGATATATTTTAATCGGCGCCGGTTGCCATTCTACTGATAAAGCAGGACCAACTCAGCGCTGAGTGATTATAGCATTCTGCATGAAGCTTGTTTGCTTGTCAAATTTCGGTCTCCGGTCTCCTAATGCGGGAGTGCCTTATCTAATCGGCCTGTCTGCCAGCACTCGTCTTCCTCCTCCCTTTCTCCAAATCTTCACCTGCCCTTGTCCAAACCTGCGGGCACTGCGCTATGTCAGTGGACCCTACGGATCTAGACATCGTTTATAAGGACGTCCGCTTCGTGCGCACCAATGCGGAAGCGCTGGGCATTGTTCAAATCGGTTGGACCGTCGTCATCATCGCTACTGGGCTCTATTTCATTCCTTACGGTATTCTTGCAAACATTCATAGTCCCTGGCAAATCGGTCAACAACATGCGCCAACACCCACATTCCCCGAGATACTGCTCGTTCCAGGCTGGACATGGCTATGGAGGGTGCCGGCAATACTTGCTACCGCCATCAGTGCGGTGAATTGGTGCCGCTTTGAAGTTTACATCCTCGTCGAACGGTACGTGTAACGGTTTTGGCTGCCCATATGTCTGCTGCCGCTCATCATTAACTCCATCCATCCAGCGAGACTGATTGGCCACAACTTCGCTCTTTGGAGCATCTAAATCGCCACTCACAGCTCAAGTGCTTACGCCGAGCCTGGCGCATGGAGCTTCTGGCGAGTACATCTGTCACCATCTGGCTCTTTTGGCCGAACGCCGCCTTCTTCGGCATCCCAATCCCAGCATATTCCTGCGTCATGACCTCCATCGAAATGTTTCTCTCTGTGCGCGTTGCTCATTTCTGGAAGAGACTCTAGCTGGCTGACTCTCATCATAGTGGATGTCGCGCGTTGTTGAGGAGGAGGCTGCCGCCGTCGCTCACAAGGTCGACGTCACTAGGATCGACGAAGCGCCCTACCGATCAGCTAGGGGTTGTTATATTACACAAACTACTGCACAGGAAGACCTTCATAAGCTTTGGGGAATGGTAGCAGCGCTCGTTTTATACTGGGCCAACCGTCCGACATCAACCGTCTACCTTGCCATCCACAACACATTGCTGTATCCCATTTTGCGTTTAGGTGCAGAGCTGACATTCGGCTATGCCGCGGCCTTTGCGCCGAACTTCTTCGCAGCGGGACTAGTGGTCGATGTGGAACTGCTTCATGACCGGCTGATTGATGCACTTCGCGAGCCAGCTGATGAGTGGCCGGTCGAGGAGAAGAATCTTGACGAGAAACAGACCTTGGTCGGAGACTCTCAGAACGTATTCAATGAGAAAGAAGGTTTCAGGTCTATTTCTCCCAGACAAGAGGAGGAGACGGGAACTGCGCTGTAGAGCGAGGAGTTGACATGCAAGTGTAACGTCTCTATCGTGTTCGTCGACGCATTATTTTCATTTAATCTGCGCAGCTATCTCGCATTAAGCGATTGAGATTCCTTCAACACTCTCGTCGATATGTTTCTCATAGTGGTATCGCTTTCGCTTGTGTTTCTACCTGAGTTAGATCGCGTCGATAAACTCAAACAAAAAAAGCTAGCCCACGCCAACGAGTAGTAGCCAAACACCGATTCCACGTTGTATATGCGATATTTAGACATAGTTTATGCTATGTAATGGTTAGGCTGGGCCAAGGGGCACCAGGCTTTCCACTAGCAACCAGGTCTGCGACACAACAAATTGCGAGTAGATGGTCGTTACGTCGTCGTCTAACCCCTGCCTATCTTTAACATCATTGATTCTACTTCGTAGATAACACTTCATCCTGATGTAAGATGCGTAATGGACTAGCTTGTTGGTCTCCTGTCACACCGATCATCGGCAAGTTGCGAGCCTCCAGGTATCTCGTCATCTGTCTCTACGACAAGTCCATGATGCAGCTCGTTAAAACCCGCAACGCACTTCGCCAAATTCTTGAATCTGCTGTCGCAGAGGCTACAAACGAGCTCACAGCCGGTGCCTGCGACAAGCTACACGGACACAATGTGCAATCAAACGGGTGGTCCAACGAATGTCTTGATCTAGCCGATCTTCGCACAACTATACGCGACATCGTCGACGAATGTCTCCTCGAAGTTTTCCAGGTCGCTCACAAGCAGGGATTAATTGACAACCTCCCATCTGAGTTGCTTGCAGCGACCTTCTCGTGGGTGACTACGCGCGAGCGACCAGGGCTTGGTCTAGTTTGCCGGCGTTGGAAAGATATACTACGAGATCACCCGCAGGCCTGGTCTTACGTGGACTATGACTGCAGCTACGGAGCCTCGGATGCTTTGAAGCGCATCCTCAGCTTCTCAGGAGCATCCCCCTTGCACCTAGATATCCGAATCAACGAAGGGTCATACTTCAGTGCAACAACGGCCTTGACTGCTCAAATGTACCGATCCGTTACGCTACGTCTTGTTCTATCGACTGACTTATCGGAGGGAGCGGCTGAGGCGGTAACGGCTATGCTGAGTACACCAGCCCCTCGGATGCGGTACTTTCGCCTGTTCGACGGCGAAGGACACTTCAATCACGGGCGAGATAACGAGGCAGCTCCGCTATTTGGAAATCATGCGCCACAGCTCGAGGTCGTCAAGATCCAATGCAGGAGCACGGCACTCAGCAACTCGGCAGAGACGTTACGTCGAGTAAAAAAGCTTCTCTGGTCACCCATTGCCAACGACGCATTCCAGCGGGAAGACCTTGAACGTGTCATTGCGCTCGGTCCGGGACTGCTACAACTTGGCTT
>Ga0247815_10001664_pt1 | contig 16935 bp, 17 predicted proteins | sample UWRJL194509B1_FD_181014 | JGI IMG/M metagenome (GOLD analysis project Ga0247815, IMG submission 181014) | Plant litter microbial communities from Arlington Agricultural Research Station in Wisconsin, United States - UWRJ-L194-509B-1 | ecosystem: Environmental > Terrestrial > Plant litter >...
GACGAGCGCAAGAGCAGAGACCGAGGTCATGCAAACCGGTCCATTGCACATTTCGAGATTAGGCATGGCTACTCTGCGGATGTGGGAGGGACCAGGAACGCGAGACTGCGAGGAGCGAAGGAACTCGCGCACGCGGGCAAGCGGATTTCTGCGTGCACGAATGCTGGTGCATTGAAATACACTGCACTCGCGGCCAGTGAATTCGATAACTCATAAGTCCCAACTTGGAACTTGCCTGAATGGGCGAAACAAGCCGCAAAGGAGTGTCGCTACGCCAAGCGAAGGACGAATGCTGAGGAGGGATGAGCAGGCTTCGAGCATAGGGTACGATTGGTTTCGTAGAGCACAGGTGATGATCTCGACCAAATGAAGAAGCTACCATGGGAAGCAAAGGAGGAGAGAGGAGGGGTGGGCCATGGCTCGCGCGGCAGCAAGAATTGACCGCTTCTTTCAAGCTGCGCAATCGCTCGATGGTGCGCACAGACAACGTGCGCATTAAGATAGGCGAGGAAAAGAATGAGGTACGGAACAATCACCGACGGCGCTATGGCTCAAGGCGTGCCGCGAACGTGGGTTTGATAAGAAACAATCGACGCCTGCGGGAGTTGCGTGGATGTGGGGGCGGGCAGACCGAGCGCGCACGGAACAGACGCTCCCAGCTGTTTTTGTCACGACCAAACGACAGCTGAGTCAAGAAATGTCGCACAGCGGGCGTAAAAAAGATGAATGAAACTAACACGGAGAAGATAACCAGAAGTTCGAACGGGCGACGGCCGCGAGGCGCGTGACGAGGACGACTCACCGCAAGGAATCCTGCTGACTGGAATGTGGCGCACGGAATGCGCACGGTTGGAAGGCGATGGCAGACAGTCTGGGTGGTGCGCAGCATTTCAGGACTGCATTTGTCTCGCTTTTCTGGTGGACGCTGCAAGAGCCGAATGAACGAGTCCCGCTCGTTGTGTCGTGGGATGTGTTCGATACATCTCGCCAACGGTCGCGCGGCACTGCTTAGGGAGAAGGCGAGGAATCGATTCAGCGTCGGATGTGGCCGAATGGCGCTCATTCTGCGCACAGACACTTCGTGGGTAACAACTCTCTTCATTGGCAAGCGTGTTTGCTGCTAGTATAATCCTTTTTAGTAGTTCCTACACACCCAGAGGTGTTCAGAGCATCGCGTTTGCCGTAACCGCGTGCACCAAACACATATTTTGAAAAACGCTTTACCCCTAAAAGTTCTAATATATTTCACTTCTCGATTCCGACAGAGTCGCGTCACGTTGCCCTAATTCAGGGCGATGTTTGGAAGTTGGGTAACTGCCCGCGCGGAGAACCCTTCTTTGCGGCCAGCTGCCAGCTCCTGATTACCCTTCGCCTTCCACCATCTCAGCAGACATGGCGACAAGCCCTACTCAGAACGATGTGTCAAATCCCGTGCAGGATCTATCCGCAGCGGCTAGCGCTGTCCACACTGCGCAGCAGGTAAGCCCTGGCCGCCACTTGAGAGTGTGCTGACCGCTGATCGGCTGGTCACGACCCAGGCCATGCAAAATAACAAGGCTAAATGGGGCGAGGTCTCGAAGGTTGTGCGGCAGATCGACACATGTGTCGACAATACGGCAAAGTCAGCGTACCATCGCGGTGAAGGGGTGGGCCAGCCCGTTGTCGTCGTCGCAACACTTGGCGCGACAAGAGAGTACGTCTTCCACGTGATAACAATCGATGTGGCTGACCTGTCTTAGTGTCCTGCTTGAATGCGCGAGCTTCATGAGGAAAACTGCAGCTAGCCATGCAATTATTCGCCACGTTCGGAAGAGCTCAACCGCCGACGCTGCCACCGGCTACCTGTCTATGGTTAAAGGGCTGCAGATAATCCTTAAGGTACATGCTTCTCGAGAAATCAAATGTGCACTACCAACAGTGAATCTGGATAGGCTTGGAACAACGAGTGTGGGTTGATGATCAACCCTTCTGTCGATTTCGGAGCGATTCTGCAGCCGTTCGATGTACGCCCAACGTCGTCACTGAAGCGGCTTTGAGAATAATTTGGCTTATTTGCGGTGTCTCCGGGTACAGAAGGACAAAGTTTGGACAAAGACAAACTCGGCTACACTCCCCGATATCGACAAACCATGGTCTAAGGTCCGTCGTCGTGCAGCATTTTGAATAATTATTAACGCCTTGTGTTCCAGAGTGACATTGAGTGCGTAGAGCTGTGATAGCCGGAGGCACAACCGAGTTTGACTCATCGCATAGCGCAAACATAACGAACGTCAACGCAGCGTACGACGGGCTCAAGTCCGCCCTCAACGTCATGGTGAACATCACCGATGGCCTACCGTGGCCCTTGAAGGCTGTACCACAGACACTTCTGTACATCCTTCAGCTCTTTGAGGTGCGAATTACCTGGATCACTCATGGGTTCGGTTGTTCTAATAACGTTGGGGCAGAACTTCCAAGATGTCCTTCCGAAGCTGACCTCCCTGCTGTACTCTGTTCAAAAAATGTGGAAGGTCTTGGAGAAGATCGCAAAGGGGGTGAGGATGGAGGGAGGTGATCTGAATAGTTGCCTTGAGGAATTCTTGGAGTACGACCTGTCGTAGTCGACTTGGTATCCGAACGCTGACCATAAGCAGAACTCTGTGGCGCATTGTCATCCGACTTCACATGGTAACGCATGCTGGCTGGGCTAAGCGTGCTCTGGCCGTCCACTCCGTCAGCGCTTGCCTCGAAGTTGAGAGCCAGCGGATTGAGCAAGCTCACAATGACATTTTGGTCAGTCGCTTGGCTGTCATGCTGAGTTTACAATCTAACAAATCCTCCGACTAGCTGATCTTCCAAGGCGAACTCCTTGTGCGTGCCGATGAACATGACAAGAAATTGAGTGACCTTGGCGCAAAATTGGAGGACTTGCAACTGGGTGAGATGCAGGCGCCTCTCATCAGGTGCGAACCCCTTTTGCACACGGAGATCCCTACTCAGCGCATCATCTAGCAACACTAGAACCAGCAGAACACTTCCAGCAAAGTCAGACATCTTCCATGGCCGCGACGACTTGGTTAACGACGCCGTTGGTCTCCTGCTGAATGCCGATACGGCCCGACTTGCCGTACTCGGGGCAGGCGGCATGGGCAAGACCTCGGTCGCCGTGGCCATCATTCACGACGACCGAATCATTGGTCACTTCGGGGACAAACGTCTTTTCCTCTCGTGCGAGGCGTTGTCCGACGCCGATTCTCTCGTCGTCGCACTCGCCACCCTGCTTGATGTCAAGCCCTCAAACGATCTCTTATCAGCCGTCTTATCCCATCTCAAGACCGGCCCGCGGACTCTCCTCGTACTTGACAACCTCGAGACCGTCTGGCTTGTCGATGACGCCACCAAGGTTTCAGCCATAGAGGATCTGCTTGCAGTACTGACAAAGGCTCCCAAGCTATCGTTCATCATTACGTGCCGCGGTAGCGTTCTACCCCCGCTTGTTCGATGGTCAAACAAAGCCACTGCGACCCTTGCGCCGTTCTCACTCGAAGCCGCAACGGAGACGTTTGAAGATACGGCCGATCTCAAACTCGTTGGCAAAGACAGGAGCATTGCCGAGCGGCTACTCCACGAAGTCGACAGAATGCCTCTTGCGGTGACTCTTCTCGGCCAGCTAGCAGGACGGGGTGTCGTGGTCTCAGACCTGCTCGATCGATGGAACCGCACCCACAACGCGCTCCTCAGCACGCGTTCTGATGGCCGCAAATACAACGTCGACGCTTCGATTCATATCACCATCGAGCTACTGAGCACAGCTACGACCTCGCCAGAACCTCTGCAGCTGCTCGCACTCTGCAGCCTGTTACCTGCCGGTCTTCGTCCACCCATCTTCAAGGAATTACGCAAGCACTTTCAAGATCTTGACGGTGCACGACAGGCCCTACGTGACTACGCTCTCGTCAGCGTTGGCATGGACGGAGAGTCCAGGATGCTCAGTCCCATCCGCCACTTCGTTCTCGCTCGATACCCTGCCACTCAGGAGCACCGTGCCGCCCTGTGCTCCATCTACTTTGAGCTTCTGCGCAATTCCTATTCCGGCATGAACGAAGATTTCAAGCAGCGTAGCGCAGCCGCCATTCCAGAACTAGGCAACTTAGCGTCGCTGTTGCTCACGCTGGTTCATGAACCATCAGAGGAGATTGTTGAAGCTGTGCTCAACTTCACAAATTTATCATACTGGCTCCGCCCGACTGTGACCGTTGCATGCGCTCTCTTGCCGCACCTCGAGCAGAACTCACAGTGGAAGGCTGACTGCCTCTACGTGATAGCCAAAAATCAAATCAGACTGGGAAATTTCGAGTCAGCACTCAAATCGTTGACTACTGCGACGGAACTATACTTTGAGATCGGTAATCGGTCTGAAGCTGCATTTTGCATGAGGATGACCTGCGACGCGCAACGTGCTCTTGGACAAACCGACGGTGCCAAAACATTGATCAAACGCGCACTTGAGATACAGATCGAGCTTGGGAACCGTTCGAGCGAAGGCCTGTGCAGATTTACCCTAGGAGTTCTACTGGATGAGAGCGGAGAATACTCCACTGCGCTCGTGGAACTGACAGAGGCGCAACGAATATTGGACTCGATGAACAGATCGTTTGGGGCTGCCCAATGTTCCGAAAGGCTTGGTGATGTGTATCTCAATCTCGACGACCTCGACTTTGCTGCAGCTGAGTACGAGACTGCTCGCTCGGTGCTCTCCACTCTCGGAGATCAGTTCCAGCTTGCGCAGTGTACACGCTCACTCGCCAACACGCGGCACAAGCAAGGGAATCTTGCACTTGCGGACCAACTTCTGGAAGAAGTGGAGGTGCATTACAAGCAGCACGGCAGTCCTGATGATCTTGCCCAGTATGCAGTGGATGTTGGATACCTGCGACGTGACCAAGGACGTCTGGAAGAAGCCATCGCATGCTTCGACTTCGCCCTGGGTTACGATGAAGGCCGTACCCTGCCCAGCGTGGCGAGTTGCAACTTACAGATCGCTGATGCGCTCATTGACCTCGGTGAGATCGACACGGCCGAATTGTTACTCAACGGTGCGCATGCGATATATGCCGGGCTGAACAAAGAAATCGAAAAAGTCAAGTGCAGGCGTTCTCTCGCTCTCGTCTTGCACAAGAAGCGAGAATACCCCGCTGCAATCGAGCATCTGACGGCGGCGCGACAGGCATTCACTTCCTTGGACAACTCATTCAACGCTGCAATTTGCTCTCGTGATCTTGGCGATGTGTACTTCGATCTGAACGAGCTCGAGTCTGCTGCAGCTGAGTTCGAGGCTGCTCGCTCGGTGTTCATCACTCTCGGGAAACAATCCTTCATCCCGTATGTGACGCACATGCTCGGCGATACGTGGCGCCGGCAAGGGGATCTCATACTTGCAGACCAGCTTCTGAGCGAAATGGGAGCGTACTACAAGGCGTACGATATCCCGAAAGCGGTTGCAGAGTACACCAGGAGTCTTGGGTACCTGCGACGCGACCAGAAACGTTCGGAGGAAGCGATCGCATGCTTCGAGTTGGCCCTGCAACGATTTGAGGGTCTGGGTTTGGGGGAAAGCGCCACAGAATGTAGGGATCAGATACAGCTTCTGAAGGCCGCAGAATGATCGCCGCGGACTCACATTGGCGACGTGCTGGTGAGTCAATCTGTTGTCCAACGATGACCGCAGGCCAATGCTGAGGTCTGGTTCGATTTCACAGTTTCCCTGGCTCCTACCGCTCCTGGCATGTTTCCATATCTGGTACTTCAAGCTTGTATGATACTCTCGTGTTTCCAGATCGAGCTTCGTGACTACTAGGTAGCGCCATGACTGAGTACTGAGTCCTCATTATTACACAATATTCTGTGTCGATACTCGCACATGTCATAATGCCTCGACAATACGCACAGACGCAACGCGGGAGTAAGGACGCAAGAAAGTCGATTACAGATCTCGGAGAAGGTGTGATGTCGGTTCAGCTACAAGGCTAGCGTGCGAAAAGAATGGAAGGCAGCAGAAGTCGTAATAGCATCAGAGTGTTATATAGAAGGGAGATGCTTATAGTAGCGGCAGCGGCGAAGATGAAAGGATGAGAATACTGGAACATGATTGTGGCGGAGGAAGAAAGAATGGGGACACGCAAAGACAAGGGCAGCGCGATCGAATCGCGTTGGAGCGAGCGAGCAGGACTCGGACACAGGGTATGAACCACAAATGCGGACCTCTTACTCAATGAACACTGTCTGCACCCAACGGCTATCATTCTGCTTAGCATCGCGTCACGTACGATGCCCCTCATCGTGCCGCGGCGCATGTAAGTCTGCAAGGGTATGCTGCCAGCGAACGCGATACAGCGCACGTGGCGTCAAAGCTAGACGCACAGTCGTTTTCTCGTAGCTACTCGTCCAATAATTATGCGCATCCATGTCGAGTAAGGTTTGACGCGATGAAGGTGCGTGCGTCAAGTCGAGACCGCTCGTCGCTCCGACATGTGTTGTGCCAGCCCGTTTCATCACCACAGGCGTGAAGAAGGTTCATGTCGGAGGTGCGGTCGACGAAGTGAGTAGTTGCGGGCTGACTGAATACAGTAGCAAGCTATTCGTTTAGAGGCTATCTGGAAGCAACAGAGATGGGGGAAGGCGAGAACCGAGCCGACGCCGGATATGACCGCGTCACGCTGAACCTACGCACGGACCGTTCGAACCATCTCTCGTTCAGCACTCTCGGCCTGTAGAGGTGCCGTTAAGTGCTCAAATGTTCATAATAAATCTCGAGAAATGTAATCACGCGCACCCCACTTTTGACTCGACACTCCGATTCCAACCCAGTTGCATGAACGCTCCCCTTTGGTTTGCGTCAAGCGGATGTGTGCGAGAACAAGGTTGAACTTTACGTCACCGCACCCGCGACACGTTCAGCACTTCGGGCTTGCTCCGGTTTCGTGCTACCCGCACACCCGCAGCTACGATACTGCTCTTGTTTCCGAATCAAACGCTGGAATATCTGGTTAGCATTAGTACTCGGTCGCATGTCATCGGACTCCATTCTTGGTCAATGTACTCATCAGGCCTGCTTGATAGCCCACAGATACACGCACTACCACGTTTGTCACGCAAGAAAAGTGAAACGAGCAAGTGAATGAGCCCTCTCGGATTGAATACCGAGCGTAGGCTCGCGATGAGACATGGAAGCATGTTGCGAGAACATGAGTTACATGACAGAGCTCCTAGTGACGCGAGATACGATATCAGCAACGCAGAATAGCAGACTCAGTACTAGCGAGCACAACACTCTACCGAGACAAAGGCGTGGTAGCGGAGGAGGATGATATGCGCAGAAAGGAGACAAGGGCAGAACGGTGAAGTCGTACGGGGGAGAGGTATTGAAAACCGAAGATACAGCACAGGAAATGGTGAGGACCGTGCATTGCCACGCTTACGGAGCACAACTAAATGTCCCTTCAACGCACTCATGGTCACCCTCGACGCCCTCGCACACACCCGCCACATCTCTCATCTCTATGCGGCGCCAGCGTTCCGCGAGCGGTACGCTCAGAAGGAACGACGCATCGCCCGCGTGGGCTTCTTCCTCGTGCTACATTCTTCAGAGAGTGCCGAGCGATTGGAGGTGCGAATGAGTGCGAGTATGCTTTGGAGCATGGAGCATGGAGGTGGTGGGATGAAACGAGTCGGTGGTTTGAGTTTGCTGGATGCTGTGTCGGGTGCGGTGAATGGGAGTACGCGCGGAGCGGGGTGCGGCAACGGGGTAGACTCGGTAGATGAGTGGCCGGAGTAAGGCTGTGCGCGAACGGGTATCAATGTCCGACTCGGTGTCATCGCAGATAAAAAATTACGTACTAAAATCCGTTGGTGGTTCATTGTTTGCGGTTCTCATGGATCAATGCGCGAGAAAGGGGTCTGGGTTGAGGAGTTGTCCGTCTCACGACTGGGCGAAGAGTAGTGCGCTGACCAGACGAGAACAAAGAATCCAGGGTCAGTTTCATGTCATGTTGCAACTGCGAGGATGGAGACAATGAAGCCATAGCTGACGAGAAGAAATCGGGTTGCAGTGCAACAAATCGAAGACATTGATGGACGCCCACAAGCAGGGACATCGCATACAGCAGGCAAGTGACATGAAATGTGGGCGACACCAGCCACCGCGGACAAGCGAGCAGCGAGAAAGGTGCGGCGCGCCGGGCGTCACGCAAGCTAGACGGACGCGTCGCGCCTAGATGCAGGTTTGCTGATCGATGTGGCAGGGAACTGGCGGCCTGGGCAGGACACATGCCATGTCTAGGAGGGCGGCGAGATGATTGAGGTCGGCCACCCCGTAGAATAGAATGTCCTAGTAACGAGCAGAATAGGAATGACAGGGCCAAGCAACGGTTAGACTGCAAATATGCAGATCGTTCATTCTGGTTGTGCGGATGTGGAGGCAGGTGGGGCAATAGAAGATGGCCTGTTGCACCCTCAGCAGGCGGTTTCTCGCTCGCGCGAAAGATAACGTGCTGGTGTGCAGTGCACCTAGGACATGGAAAGTCTGTACCTCCCAGATCTAGAAACTCTGCACCAAGGAGTGACGAGCGGCAAAGGACATCGCCAAGCCAAGCGCGAAACGAAGGAGCGAAAGAGTGGATGACGATCCTACGCAGATACTGGTCGAATTCGATGAGGGCAAGGTATGCCGCAGAAGCGACACGGTCTTGGCAATATGAAGATATCTTGCACAAGAAGAGAAGGAATGAGCAAGAGGGTCGTTGCTCGTGCAGCAGCAAGAATAGAGCGCTAAAGCCTTTCAAGCTGCGAGATCGCTTGACGGCGGACATGGACGATATATGTGTCACAACAGAATAAGTGAGAAGAAGGGAATTTAGAGCCGTCAATGACGCTGTGGCTCGATCGGCGCTTCGTACGGTCACGATCCTCGACCAACCCGCGCCGGGCAGTTGCAGATATGACAGGAAAGATGTAGATACCCTTCGAGCTGAACGGCAACAAGCAACGTACGAGAACTGATACGGAGGATTGAGGGAGCCGCACAGGGTGGATAAGAAGGAATGTCGTATGAGGGACCATGCGCGGACGGCAGGCTGGGCTGGTTGACACCAGGTGAACGGGCGAGGATCACGAGGCGCATAGCACATCGAGGAGGGGCTGGCTCACCAGAAGGGGTTCTGGCGAATGGAACCTGGCTTGGGTGGCGGGATTGCGTCGGGGCTATGTGCGGTGTTTCGTGACAGGCTGTGTCACCCTGCGCTGAGTGGCGCCTGACAAAACCCCGCAGAAGCCGAGCGGCACGCTCGCTTTATCGCGGGCTGAGCTCGGTGCATCTTGCGGACGGTCGCGCGGCACGGTTCGGGAGGAGGAAAAGGATCAATTCAACACCGGATTCGGCCGAAGCGCGCTCAGACTGCGCATAGACACTTCGCATATGTCCTGAAGGCTACGAGTTTTCGGATTGGTAAGTGTGCTCGCTAGTAGTCTGACTCTATTCTGTCTTGGCCACATTCGCTCATGATCAGGTGTTTCGATCATCGCGTCCGCTGCAAGCACATGCACCAAATACGGACTTCACTTCCCAATTTTGACGGAGTCGCGGCACATTGCCCCTAGCGGCCCAGCGGCTCTCTTTGCCAGGGCGATGCTAGGACATTGTCTAACTGCCCACGCGATACACCCTTCTGTGCGCTGGCTGCCGCCCCTTGGTTTGTCCTTCGCCTTCCACGATCTCAGCAGACATGGCGACAGACACTACTCGGAGCAATATTCCCAAGGCCGTACAGGAGCTATCCGCAGCGGCTAGCGCTGTCCACAATGCGCAGCAGGTAAGCCATGGCCACCGCTCGATTGTGCGGACCGCTGATCGGCTGGTCACGCCTCAGGCAATGCAAAATAACAAGGATAAATGGGGAGAGGTCTCGAAGATTGTGCGGCAGATCGACACATGCGTCGGCAATACGGCAAAGGCAGCGTATCGTTGCGGTGAAGGGGTGGGACAGCCCGTTGTCGTGGTCGCAGCACTTGGTGCGACTGGAGAGTGCGTCTTCTACCCCGTATCAATCGCCGCGGCTGACATGGCTTAGTTTATTTCTCGAATGCGCGAAATTTATGATTAAGGCCGCGGCCGAAAGCGCATTTGGTCGCTTCCTTCAGAAGGGCACCACCGCCGACGCTGCCGCGGGCTACCTGTCTATGGTTAAAGGACTGCAGGTGATCCTGAAGGTACATGCTTCTTGGAAGCTCGAAATCTCACTGACAGATAATCTCGATAGGCTCAGAACAACGAGTGTAGGTTGATGATCAACCCTGCTGTCGATTTCGGATCGATTGTGCAGCCTGTCAAGGTACGCCTAGCGGTGTCGCTGAAGCGGCGTTGAGGATATGCGTTGGCTGACGCGCGACATGGCCAGCTGCAGAAGGACAAAGCTGGGACCAAGACAGACTCAAATACACTCCCCGACATCACCAAACCTTGGTCTAGGGTCCGTCGGCATGCAAATTTGCAAATAACTATTAACGCCCTCTGTTTCAGGATGACATTGAGTTTGTATAGTCATATGGCCAGGTTCACGACCGAGTCTGACTCGTCAACAGGGCAAATATTAAGCGGGTCGACGCAGCATACGATGGGCTCAAGTCCGCCCTCAACCTCATGGTGAACATCACCGATGGCCTACCCTGGCCTTTGAAGGCTGCACCGCAAACACTTTTGTATATTCTTCATCTCTTCGAGGTACGAAATCCCTGTGACACTCATGGGGGCTGGGTTTGTTCTAATCTCACTTGGAACAGGACTTCCGAGATGTCCTTCCGAAGCTGACCTCGTTGCTGTACTCCATTCAAAAAATGTGGAAGGTCTTGGAAAGGGTCGCAAAGGGGGTGAGGATGGAGGACGGCGATCTGAAAACTTGCCTTGAGGAGTTCTTGGAGTACGATCTTGTCGTAATCAATGGCCTGTTCGACCGCTGACCATCGACAGAACACTGTGGCGCATCGTCATCCGACTTCACATGGTAATGCATGCTGGCTGGGCTAAACGTGCTTTGGCGGTCCACTCTGTCAGCGCTTGCCTCGAAGTTGAGCGCCAGCGGATCAAACAAGCTCGCAAAGACATTTCGGTCAGTCGCTCGGCAGTCATGCTGATTTGTATTCTAACAAATTCTCCGACTAGCTGATATTCCAAGGCGAACTTCTTGTTCGTGCAGATGAACACGACAAGAAATTGAGTGATCTTGGTGCCAAATGGGAGCGCTCGCAAGTAGTTGAGATTCCGGCACCGCTCAGCAGGTGCGAACCCCTTCTCCAAGCGCAGATCCCTACTCAGCGCATCATGTAGCAACATAAGGACGAGCAGAACGCTTCCAGCGAAGTCAGATATCTTTCACGGCCGCGACGATTTGGTTAGCGACGCCGTTGGTCTGCTGCTGAATGCCAGTACGGCCCGACTTGCCGTACTCGGGGCAGGCGGCATGGGTAAAACCTCGGTTGCTGTAGCCATCATTCAAGATGATCGGATCATTGATCACTTTGAGGAAGAACGTCTTTTCCTCTCGTGCGAGGCGTTGTCCGATGCCGATTCTCTCGTCATCGCACTCGCCACCCTGCTTGATGTCAAGCCCTCAACCGATCTTCAAACATCCGTCTTGTCTCATCTCAAGGCTAGTCCTCGGACTCTGCTCGTACTTGACAACCTCGAGACCGTCTGGCTGGTCGATGACACTGCCAAGGTTTTAGACGTTGACGATTTGCTCTCCAAGTTGGCAAAGATTCCCACGCTGTCACTCATCATCACCTGCCGAGGAAATGTCCTACCCCCACTTGTTAGATGGTCAAACAAAGCCACTGCGACCCTTGCGCCCTTCTCAATCGAAGCCGCCATGGAGACATTTGAAGATACTGCTGATCTCAAACTCGTGGGCGAAGACAGGATCATTGCCGAGCGGCTACTCCACGAGGTCGACAGGATGCCTCTCGCGGTGAATCTTCTCGGCCAGCTAGCAGGACGGGGTGTCGCGGTCTCAGAGTTGCTCGATCGATGGAACCGCACTCACAACGCGCTCCTCAGGACGCGTTCTGATGGCCGGAAGTACAACGTCGACGCCTCGATTCATATCACCATCGAGTTGCTGAGCACGGCTACGACCTCACCAGAACCTCTGCAGCTGCTCGCAATCTGCAGTCTGTTACCTGCCGGTCTTCATCTACCCATCTTCGAGAAATTACGCAAGCATTTCGAAGATATTGACGGTGCACGTCAAACCCTGCGGGACTACGCTCTCATCAGCGCTGGCGTGGACGGCGATTTGAGGATGCTCAGCCCCATCCGCCACTTCGTCCTCTCTCGATACCCTCCGACGCAGGAGCACCATGCCGCTCTGTGCTCCATCTACTTCGAGCTCCTGCGCAATTCAAATTCTGACATGGACGAAACTTTCAAGCAGCGTACCGCAGCGGCCATTCCAGAATTAGGCAACTTAGCGTCGCTATTGCTCACGTTGGTTCATGAACCATCAGAGGAGATAGTTCAAGCCGTGAAAGACTTTACGCAGTTATCGTACTGGCTCCGCCCGACTGTGACCGTTGCATGCGCTCTCTTGCCACACCTGGAGCAGAACCCAAAGTGGAAGGCCGACTGCCTCTATGTGATAGGTAAAAGTCAAATCGAACTGGGCAATTTCGAATCAGCGCTCACATTCTCAACCACTGCAATGGAACTATACTTCGAGACCGGTAATCGGTCTGAAGCTGCAAATTGCACGAGGTTAGCCAGCGACGCGCAACGTCTTCTTGGACGAGCCGACAGTGCCAAATCGTTGATCAGAAGCGCACTTGAGATACACATCGAGCTTGGGAACCGGTCGAGAGAAGGCCTATGCAGATTTATGCTAGGAGCTATGCTGAAGGCGAGCGGAGACCACTCCACTGCAGTCGTGGAACTGACAGAGGCGAAACGGATGTTGGGTTCGCTGAACAACTCATTTGGAGCTGCCCAATGCTCCCAATATCTTGGTGATATGTATCTCAAACTCGACGACTTAGAATCCGCCGCAGCTGAGCTCGAGGCTGCTCGCTTGGTATTCGACACTCTCGGAGAGCAGTTCCATCTTGCGCAGTGTACACGCTCACTTGCCAACATGCGGCGCAGGCAAGGAAATCTCACACTTGCGGACCAACTTCTGGAAGAAGTGGAGGTGTATTACAAGGACCATGGGCGTCCTGATGATCTTGCTCAGTACGCAGTGGACGTTGGATACCTGCGACGTGACCAAGGACGTCGAGACGAGGCCGTCGCATGCTTCGACTCCGCCCTGGGCCACGTTGAAGGCCGTACCCTGCCCATCTTGGCGAGTTACAAGTGTCAAGTCGCCGATGCGCTCATTGACCTCAGCGAAATGGACAAGGCCGAAGCATTGCTCAACAGCGCGCTGGCGATATACGTCGAACTGAAAGATGAGATGGAATCAGCCGAGTGCAGGCGTTCTCTCGCTGGCGTAATGCAGAAGAAGAGGAAATACTCGGCTGCGATAGAGCACCTGACCGCCGCGCGACATGGATTCACCTCCTTAGGCGCATCCTACGATGCTGCAATGTGCTCTGATGATCTTGGAGATGTGCATTTCGATCTCGACGACTTCGACTCCGCTGCAGCTGAGTATGAGGCTGCGCGCTTGGTGTTCATCGCCCTCTCGGACCAGTCCAATATCGCACGTTGTACATCAACACTCGCCACAACGCGGCGTCTGCAAGGGGATCTTGCACTAGCGGACCAGCTTCTAGGAGAGGTAGACGCTTACTACCAGGAACACGGCAGTCAAGATGATCTCGCAATTTACACTTTAAACGTTGGGTACCTGCGACGCGACCAGAAACGTTGCGAGGAGGCCATCGCGTGCTTTGAGCTTGCTCTGCAAAGCTTTGAGGCGTTAGGACAGGAAGATGATGCCAAAGACTGCAGAAAGGAACTGCAGCTTCTGAGGGCAGCAGAGTGATCACCACAGACTCTCTTTGGCAATGAGCAAGTAAGTACACCCTTGGTGCCACGACGACCGTGGGCTAATGCTTAGGTCTACGTCGAGGTCACAGCTCCCTCGTCCCAACCGCTCCTGCCATACGCCTATATCTTGTGCTTCGCCATTGCATGATACACTCTCGCGTTCCTAAATCCAGATTTGTGACTGTCAGATAGCGCCAAGACCGAGTCCTCGTTATTGCACGATATTCTGCGTCTGGACTCGCGTACGTGTCATAGCAGGCTGATAATCTGCACAGACTCAATGCAGGAGTAGGGACGCAAGGAAGTTGATTTCAGGTCTCGGAGAAGGTACGATGTCGGTTCAGCTACGAGGCTGACGTGCAAAGAAAAAGAAAGGCAGGAGAAGTAGCAAGAACACCAGGGTGTTCATAGCGAGGGGAGATATGTAGAGTGACGGCAGCAACGGAGATGAAAGAATGAGACCACTGGAACGAAAGTGTGGTGGAGGAAGAAAGAACGGAAACGCGCAACGACAAGGGCAGGGCGATCGAATCGTATGTCAGCGAATGAACCCAACAAGGACACAGGATATGAACCAGAAATGCGGACCTTCTGCCCAACGAACACTGCATGCCCCGAACGCGCTGTCGTTCTGCTGGGTATCGCGTCACGCACGGTGCCCTCGTTGCGCCGCGGATTGTGCCAGTCTGCAACAGCATGCTGACAGAGAACGCAATACGGCGCATGCGAGCGTCATTCTCGCTTCTTGTGGGAATGAGCCTTGCGTATGTGCCGGTGTGTGTGGGTTTGATAGAGCGCAGGCATTGATGACGAGAGTGAAGACGGAGAGCAGATGGGACAGCGTTTGAGAGCAAGTTGGGCTTGCTAAAGGACGCGCCGGGCTTGATGAAAGATATGCCGCGTGGCGTCGGATATGATCGTCGATAGCGATGGCCCGGTAGACGAACGACCAGGGTCGGGCTGCGCTCCTGTCAGTACCTAGCGTAGGCAGTGCATGTCGAAGGCCAGACGCACAGTCATCCGCTGGTAGCTCCTCGTTCAGCTGATTGTGCGCATCCATGTCGAGTCAAGTCTGACGCAATGAAGGTATGTGCGTCGAGTCGAGACTGCTCATCGCTCCGATATGGGTTGTACCAACTCTTTCCATCACCGCAGGCGCGAAGAAGGGTCATTTCTGAGGCGCGGTCAACGAGGCGAAAAGTGGCGCGCTGATTTGATAGGATAGGGAGCCATCCACGTGGAGGCTATTTGGAAGCAACAGAGATGGAGGAGGGCAAGGACCAAGCCGATGTCGGATATGACCGCGTCACGCTGAACCTGCGCACGGACAGTTCACATCATCTCTCGGCGAGAACTCTCGGCGTGTAGATTTACCGGTACGTGCTCAGGTACTCTCGATAAATCACCACTAATTTAATCACGTGCACCCAACCTTTGACTCGACCCTCCGATTCTAACCCAGTTGCACGAATGCTCCCCTTTTGGTCTGGCGTCAAGCGGATGTGTGCGCGACGCGTTCGGCACTCCGGGCTTGCTCTGGTTTCGTGCCACCTGTATGTAAGATACCTCTCATATGTCCAAATCCAGCGTTAGAAAGTCTAGTTAGCGGCAGAACTTGACAGTGTCCCTAGCGACACAGAACATGACAGCAGTAATGCGGAATAGCAATAGCAGTGAGTAGAACACGATAAGAATACCAAGACAAAGATGTGGCAGTGGAGGACGGAGATGAGTGCGCAAAGGAGACAAGGGTGGCGAAGTCAAGCCGTACGGGTAGAGGTTATTGCAAACACAGCAGATACAGATACAGGAAATGGCGAGGGCCGTGGATTGCCGTTTTTATGGAGCACAACCACTATCCCACAAGGCACTCATCGTCGCCTTGAATGCCATCGCACACGCTCAACACACCCGCGACATGTCCGATCGCGATGCGGAGACAACAAGTCCGCGAGCGGTACACTCGAGAGGAACACCGAACTGCACGCGGGAACTTCTTCCTCGCACGATGTTCTCGAGGGAACGCTGAGGTGTTACTTGGGCGGGGGAGAATGGCTGGCGTGGTTCGGAATATAGAGGATGAGAAGGAGTGAAGTGATGATTGGGGCTCGCTAGAGGATACACCAGGTGTGCCGAATGCGGATGTGCGTGGCACGGAGCCCGGTGGCCACGTATACTCAGTGAACGGGTGGTTGGAGCGAGGCTGCATGCAGACGGGCATTAGTGTCCGGCTCGGCGTTGTTGCCGACAGAGAATTCGGACGTACTGTCATCGGTCGCCAGCTCATCGTTTGTCGGTGTCAGCGGTAATGGTGCATGGAAGGCGTGTACGTCGAGGGTTCTTCTTCTCCAGAATGGCTCGACGTTCGTATAGGTGTCGCACAATCTCGTTTCGCAGGTCGGTGCAGGTCAGGCGAGAGGACGGTCCGTGTCTGAGGCACGCTCGGCGAAAAGGAAGCAGGAAGATTGGCAGGCTTGAACCGTCGCAGGGTGTGTCGTGTCTATGTCCGCGGAATAGTGGCGGAAGAAGAGCGGTGCGCTGACTGGGTAGGAAGAAAGGATCACGCGTCAGACTCGATTCTTGGTCTGACTACGAGAAAGGAGGCAAGGAAAGCAAAGCCGATAAGGCGAAATCAGGGTTGCAATGCGATAGATCAGAGACACGACTCGACGAGCACAAGCAAGGATATCGCATAAAGCAAACAAGTGATACGAAACGTGGGTGAGACCAGGCACCACAGATGGGCAAGGATGGGCAGCGGGAGATATACGCGGTGTATCGGGCGTCATGCAATCTAAACGGACGCGTTGCGTCCGGGTGCATGTCTGCAGGTAGGTGTGGTGGGAAGCAAGGAGATTGGACGCAGGCGGCCGGGACGAGGCATGTGACGTATCAAGCAGGTCGGCGGCATGATCGAGGTC
>Ga0247815_10001666_pt1 | contig 16926 bp, 27 predicted proteins | sample UWRJL194509B1_FD_181014 | JGI IMG/M metagenome (GOLD analysis project Ga0247815, IMG submission 181014) | Plant litter microbial communities from Arlington Agricultural Research Station in Wisconsin, United States - UWRJ-L194-509B-1 | ecosystem: Environmental > Terrestrial > Plant litter >...
CTTGCGCGCCACCGTCTGCTCAATGATCTCACTTCTTTTCACTAGTATATGCAATGTGTTCCAGCAGTTTGAGGAGCTGACTGGTTTTCTCATGCCAATATGGAGAAAGGCAGTACAGCCTCGCCCGAATGTAAGGCGTACCAATCAGCAATTGATGATTGGTTGGAATCGTTGTTGCACTCTTGAAAACTCCTCGTCAGCAAACTTCCATGTGTTTTATCCACTACAAAGTTAGTACATAATCGGTGATTGCTCACCTGTGCGACAAATCTGACCCTGCAAGTGATCTCTTACGGTATCACGGGTGCTCAGCTTCGGATGCACCTGGCGCAAATTCATCAGCTCATCTCATAGACTTTGCTAAGGGAAAGTGATACGATCCCCGTCTCGTGAAGTTCGCATTTCGTCACGGTATATCGCTGCTTTTGATGACGCTAAGTGAATTTGGATTTGTGAAGAAACAAGCCACAGTTGACGCGGGGCCAGAGAGCTTCTAATGGCTTAGCGGAGTCACATGATAGCGCACAGAGGTCTACCCCGGCCATGGCAATCGAGTTCAGTACTGACAGCGGGCAAGATGATAACACAACTAAAAAAGTGAAGAGAAGACGCGGGGTTGTCAAGAAGAGCACACCTATTCAGTCTGGTGTGGTGAGTGCCGGGATTAGTCTTGACCTCTGCCTTCTTGAGGATAGGGGTACATCTCGAGATCACTACGTCTTCTCTCCGAGTCGACAGCTGCGTTGTTTTCTTGCTCACCGCCATTGTGAGCCTCAATCATCATGGGTAGACCATGTGGCCCGTGCGTTGAAACTGGCTCCCGAGCCAGTTACCTCAATACGTCGCCTTGCAACTCTGCTGAGCCACAGGAACACACTGCTTCCGTTCCCGGCTCTTGGGAAACTCTGTTAGGACAATAAGAAGACGAATTTTGGTTGAAAATGCACAGACTGTGGACGTGATGACGCGGCCGCGGGGTTTTCGGACAGCGGTAAACTCTACCTCTCGCCTCTCGCACTCCCGCCCACCGTCGCTTATTTACAGTTATGAGCACTGCGAGTGAGTCTGATGCTTTATTTTGCATCTTTTTAGTGTTGCTAATGATATGGTATAGGCGGTGCACAGTCCGCAAGCTCTTCACGTCGTGTCTGCGTCGAAGTCGACGCTGAGGATATCAAGACTGCTAAAGCTTCTCATAATGGCAAACCAGGTGCTGAAGACACTCAGGTAGCTTAATCTGACTCCTTCGACGTGCTAGCTGCCGCCGAGCCCATTGCCGCTTCATTCGTTCTGACAGCCAAACTGCAGCCAGCCTCTCTTCGGGATACGAGCAACAGCTCTAAGGCCGGCCAAAACAACTCAGAAATGGACTTCAGCAAGCTTGTAGACGGTCTGAAATTTCAATCGGCGACTCAGCTCGAACAGTTCATTCTGAACGAACAAACGATGAATCAAGGCGCCGTGCGAACCAACGAGAGCAAGCTCTAGTCAACATCGCTCATCGCGTTCCTCCTTCTATTTCAGAAGGAAATCGACAATCAGAATTTCTCATACGCTAGAAGCAGCGCGTCTCGTCGCAATGAGTGGCTCGAGATGAAGATCAACCAACTCAAGCTCAATGTTTCACTCAAGACTTTGGACCCCGCGCTCTCCGGTATCGATAGAGCTTGGGCTCTCAAGCTCATTCATGAGAAGAACGCTGGAAAAAACCTGAGGAACCCGTGGGCGTCGCGTCAGCAGGGTGGCATCGCTGCCACGACCGGTGCTTGGCTCTTGGCCAGCGTTCCTACTTCACGGCGTAAGCTTACTTTACTGCTTCGCGTCGAAACACATGCTGATCAGTGTGCTGTCAGCCGTTCCAGGCGAGCGGTCCCCTCTGAGGCGCAAGCCCAAGAAGACCCAGAGTGGCTCTTCAACCGGTAAGCAAATGCATGTCACCTAAGCCTTGTCTTACACTCTGATGGGCACTTATCTAGGTGGATCATCGTCGTCATCGAAGAAGGGGAACGAGGGGACAGGCTCGAAGCGTCGTGCAGAAGGTTCGTCCCTTGCCGTCGACGTGCATGGGCTTACCCTTCTCTCCTCAATAGATGACGAGGATGAAGACGGTGTCGAAATCTGAAACACTAGACCGAAGAGTAAGTAGCTCCTTGTTGAGCGACTAAGCGGCGCGACTGAGCCTTATGCATGCCCGTGTCTGCAGAGCGTATCGCCACGGCGAACCTTGAAAGACTCGTGTGCTACTGAACTGATCCGAAGCTACACACTCCTTCGGAATATCTTTTGCTGTAACTCTAATTCTTGATCACGCTGCTCGCTTCCGAATGTTTCCAACAAATTCTCACGGCGATCAGACCTTTCATCCGTTTCTCCAAACATCACTTCCAAACGCGTGTCAGCCTTTCTGTGAAGCGATGTCTACGATGAAATGGAGCTGAGACAACAAATGAGAGTGATACACGGTCGATGGTTAGCTACACAGTGCGACAGAGGTGTCTGGGCCTGCACCCTGACCTAAGCACGAGCATCTCGACCTGTCTGACAAACCAAAACCCGTTCGAGCTGTCGCATCCGTCTGTTGACCGATCGGCGGCCCGCAATCGCATCTCAATATTTCATCGCATTATCCCAACTGTTGTATGTGGCGTCTTGTGATTTGCGTTCTAGCTCAGAAGTGGAGCCGCATTCGGTTCACGGCACCAGCCGGTGTCACCCTTCGCCTTCTCCATTCGGTCATGGCAAGTCCCATCTCATCCCGCGATGCACCATATCGCACCGGTATCCAGAAAGCCAAGCGTGCCCGATCTGAGGGCGAAGGAGATGATGCAGACCCTGAGATGAAACGTGTTTCCAAAGCTGCTCGGCTGGACGCATCCGAGACCTCGACCTTCGCGGAGTCTGCTGACTCCGACCTGAAGCTGTTTGCGGTGGAAGGTCTTCCCGGAGCTGACGTGTTCTACATTCCGAACGTATGAGCGCTTCGCTTCTAATGTTGATAGGCCTGACCTCGTGATGTGGCGGCAGTTTGTCGAGGAGGCATTAGCCAACTCGTGGTACGAAGAACTTGTCAAGCTTGACACATGCAAGTGGCTAGAGAAACTGAATTGGCTGTTGCTCACACGAAGACAGGGTATCATCCGACTCTGAAACTTTATGGCAAACCGGTCACACAGAGTCGGTCGATCTCTGGTATGCCCAACTTCCACCTAACGAGCCTGTACTGATATTTATTCACCGCTACAAGCATACGCAACGAAGGCGGCGATCACCGCCAAGTATTCTGGTCATCAGGTCGTCATGCATTACGCGGAGGACACGCCGGAATTGTTGAAAACGATTTGGGAACAAACGTCAGCAAGACTCAACCTGGTGTTCAATCATGTCATGTTGAATCAGTACGCAAACGGAGGAGAGTATATCGGCCGTCATCGAGATACAAAGGAAAACGGCGTGAGTCGAGCGATCTTCGCAGAGCAAGACAGCCTAACGCGGCCCGCGACAGGTCATTGCGAGTCTCAGCCTTGGCGCAGTCCGAACATTCGTTATGACGCCGAACAACAGCGCTGTCCCCAGCAAGCGATGGCCGCTCGCGAACGGCAGCCTGCTGATCATGAAAGGCTCGACCCAGGACAATTGGAAGGTTCGCCGGCATGCCACAAAGGAGGTCAACTGTCACTAACTTGTTACAAACTCCAGCACGAGATTCCTAGGGAACCGAAAGTCCAGAACGGCCGCATTTCGCTCACGTTCCGTCAGATGCCTGACACTGAGGCAACGGTGACCAAGAGCCGCGCTTCTCGGGGAAGTACGAGTACTCGCCAGACTTGAGCGCTTCGTCTCGCCGTCTCTGTTGGGGTTACACCACAGACAGAATGACGAGAAGTTACTCCATGTGGAGCGTCTCTGAAAGTTCAACGGGTTGCTGACAGCGTCAACGGGGTGACGCCATGTCGAATTCGGCCACTGCGGGTCTGCCAATTGAACGTCGAGAGTGGGGATCACGGGTAGAAGGTTTGTCCGGCCGCCAGTGATGCAGGAACGGCGACAGCAGTCTGTTCCTTCAGGAACTGTAGGTCCTGCCAGACCGTTGCGTGCACGTGTATGGCGGCAGTTCTGCACGTCCGATGTCCGGGTCACTATGCGCAGCCGCGGACCGGGCGGCTCGACAGACTCCGGTGGTTGCATTGTTGCATGGCGGCTGACATTGTTGACCTCGCGTGTACCACACGTGGCCTAGCGACGCACAGTGACGTTCGGGACAGTCGGGGTCAAGGCTCGCGTGTGCGTTGCAGTGTATCCATGGCTGTCGATCCGAGCATCCCGGCACGCTGCGGCTCTTCGCCTTCCATCCCCCTGCCTCACGACCCGTCGTCCGACTGTGCCGCGACTTCGAACTCGATTGTTGACGCAAAATTCGTATCTCGCGTGCAACCCACGTGCGTGCCTGAGTTCTGTATTGATTCCGTGAAGTTTTTGAATCGCTGCCCGGTTTGTTCGAGACTTGCGCGGACTTCGCCGAAAATTCACTCTTGTGATACACACACATTCTCATGACCTTCGTCGACTACCTAGTCTTCGCCGTTGCCAGCTTCCGCGGCTCAGATACCAAGTCTCGTGCTGAATCAGGCAATCGTGGATGCAGCTGCGTCGCCGTGGTCACCAAGTCTGGTTCGATGGGCTCGCGTGCGCCTCACGTGCAGACAGACTTGCACGTCAGCTGTAGTAACCACGTTCTAGTTCTCATCTTGGCGCCAGTCGGTCACAAGCAACTTTAGCTGATACATTGAGACCCTGTGCTGGGTGTGGAGCTGGAAAGGGCTTAGACTGGCATCAAGCTGTGCCTTTCACTTTCAACCTGTCCGATTCGTCAAGCAGTGGTACTCTGTATACGTTCGTATTGTGGTCAAGGCACCCATAGGAATGATATTCTGCCCTCGATCTCTCGGTCGCATCGGATGTTCCTGGTTGAGAAGGATGCTCGATAGCGACGGACGACGGATGGGGGAATCAATCGGTGACCCTGTCAGTCAAACATTCAGGGACGACAAGCCACAAACAGAGCTTTTATCTGATTCATAACCCGCTCCTCGCTTTCCCTTCTACCATGTCCCAGCTCAACGTTTACACTTCCCCTCTTGTCTCTCCCTTCCCGGCTGCTAGCCCCCAGCTCGGTACCGCCTCCTGTCGATCTCTCATGAACACTGGCAGTGACAGACGCGGCACTCCGCGACCCGGTGCGCCACCCAGCGCCACCGACCAACCTGTCCGTCTTCCATCGTTCTCCCAATTGGTCGAAGGCGTGGAGGCCGTCGTGCATCCTCTCGCATCGTCTCCCTCTGGCTTGGACCCTCGTCAGCCGTACCCTGCTGGGCACTCGCACCCACTTTCTGCTCACTCTTCGTCGCAATATGCGACTCATCCGCGCTCTTCAACTCCAGGCTCTGCTACGCAGTGGCACCAAGCGCACTCTTCAGCTTCGTTTCAACAACACCCACATCTTCTGCCTCACCAGACCCGCGCTCACTCTCCATCACCATCGCTTGCTCAATACGCGCCTAGCGCGCCACGGACGTCTTACAACCCTGGCCATCCCTTGCTTTCAGTTTCAACACCGCCTCAACCGTCATTTCAGCCGACATCGGCTCCCACGCTGCCTCCGCTAACTGCTATCAGCACCATTCCCTATGACCCCGAACCCCGGCTCTGGACTATCCAACCGGAATCTGTACATTCATTCAACGACTTGCGCGACTCGACAGACCGTCCGCGTTATCCCTACCCTATTCTCATTCGTGCTGCGATAATGAGCTCGCCTGAGAAGAAATTAAAGCTCCAGGTACGTCCAGATCATCGTCTTCGGTCGATTTTTCATGCACATCAACTTACCCACGCTCATGTCCGGCTACGCAGGACATCTACACTGCCATAGAGACTAAGTATCCGTTCTTCAAAACGGCCGGTGATGGCTGGAAGGTGCGAAATTGCACCGTTTCATCAACGGGACCTATTCGGCTGACAATTTTGCTCTTTTCCTTTTTCGACTGCGCAGAACTCCATTCGTCACAATCTTTCCCTCGTCAAGTACTTCCAGAAGGTACCTCGCGGCCAACATGAGCCTGGCAAGGGTGGTTACTGGGTCATTCGCGACGAGCCCGTCGCTCCGGCAACAGCTGGCGAACCAAGTCGCCCCCGTCCCGACCGCGTTCCTGATCTCGAACCAATCGTCCCGAGTCATTCTCCTGCGTCTCCCGTGAGCCCAACTGGACAGTACTCGTACCGCCCGCAATCTCCGACGCAGGCGTTCCGCGCGCAGACACCGATGGGTCATCTGTCCGCCCCCGCCTCCGGTCGCACCGGTCTCCCGCACTCGGCACCTCCACCAGGTATGTCGCCACAGCAGTGGCTCGATGTACAGCGTGCCGAGGCTGCTCAGCTGGCACGTCGTCACTCTTTGCCCCACCCGCTGTCTGCAGTCCAGCAGCCGCCAGCGCCAGGTCAAATGTCGGCGTACCACATGTCCGTGGCTGGCCCGGGCCTGTCTTCGTCCTCGTCGTCGGGCCGCGCGCGTGCGGAGACTGGCATCCATGCCTACCGTGCGACGCGTGACCCTGCGGGATACGGACGCGGTTCATCTCGGTCACCTCCCCGTGGTACAGCCCCGTCTACTGGCGTTCAGCAACGCCAGTGGTTTCGCGAGCGCGCCGACAGCTCTGCGAGTAATTTTCCTGCTGGACAACGTTTTGAATTTTCCGACGAGGACGACGATGACGAGTAAACTTAAATTTAAACCGCCCCTACGTCAACCCCTCCCGATCAATTTCCGTATCGCGCACCTCCACCAAGCATCCTGCAAGGAGACGGCCGCAGGCCCTACATGCCTGCAGACACTCATTCAACAACCACAGAATCCCTCGCCAACGGCTCCACTCGGTGTTTTTTTTTTTTGGCCCGCCCCCAGCATCTGTAGATCTAGCTCTCTCGGTCATCTCTCTCGCTCTCCCTGCTGTCGTAAAAACGTCTTTCGTGACATCTCCGATCTCCTGAATGTATCCATAGTTCTCAATCGTGTCCCGTCTCTGCATCTCGTTCTCGGGCCTCCGAGGCACTCATTGCCTCCGTACCCATCCACTCTCTGACTCACAAAGTGTCTCCATGGTTCAATCAACTGTAGTATCAAATTCGACGCTCCTCGCATCTGTAGATACATGGTGTCGTGTGCAGTGTGTCGAAATCAAAATGGTGTCTTCGCGCTTGATATCGCTGGTGACCAATCTCGAAATGAATGCGCGTCAAGCCCCTGGACCTGCCATGCCGTTCAATTGCTCCCAATTGGCTCATGACTCTCGTCCTCAATGCCATCCCGATACACACACAAGCAGCTAAACGGCTATTCAGTTCAGGGCCCGGTTTTCACATGACGCGTCGGGTACGGGTTCATGAACCGGTCACTCGCTCCTCCGAGTCCTATTTCCGTTGCGCTGTACATGACATGTGCTGGTAACAGAGCAGAATCCGAGACACAAAGGAGTCTTCGCCTAACCAATGGCAACCTTATCGGCCGGCGGCTTCCTGAACAATTTCGCCGACGCCGTCGTCGTGCTCGCGGTCGTCGTGGCGGCGGGAGGCCCAAGACCGATGGCCCTACGCAACGCCGACGCCCGGCGTCCGACAATGACATTGCCGTTGTGCTGTCCGGAATAGTTTGTTACCGCGTCGACGAGCTTCTTTGCTTGTGCTCCTGACGACGTTGAAGCCGGCGTCGCTGTCAGGGCGTCCCCCTTTACGTCCTGGTCGCAGGGTGCAACCGCTAGCGTCTCTTCCGCGGTTGCGCGTTCAACAGCGGTACCATATTCGCGCTCCCGGGCCGCGCGCTCCAATTCCTCGACACGCTTCGCCAGTCGTGCCTTATCCGCCCGAAGTTGCTTCATCTCACCAGTACCCTTCTTTGCATCTGACGTGAGGCGCGAGTTATCCGCAGCTAGGCGAGCGTTCTCGACTGCTAACCGAGGGTTGGCCTTGCGTAGTTCGGCAGCGTCCTTGCGCAAGGCAGCATTCTCGCGCTTAAGACGTCCCACTTCGGCCTTGAGTGACTGCAACGTTTGATTCTGGCTCTGGGCGAGAGATGTCACAGGACGTCGAGGTGTAGTTGTACCCTGGGAAGTTGCAGTAGGAATCGGGAGAGGTGGAGGCGGCGTTCCACCCACATCATTGTGGCGCTTCCCTGTACCGGCATTAGTAAACTTTACGTCTCCGCCAAATCTCCATCACGTACTATTTGATGACGACTTAGAGGACAACCTACGTTTTATCCAGCTTGAACGTGGTGAGGGTGGTCGAAGATTCTCAACATCTACAGCAAGCGTTGCTGCACTATCGTTCGACGGCGCCTGCGATGGAGGCGGCGGCGGCGGCTGGTCCGGGCGAGGAAATAATCCTGGCAGCACGTCGCCCCAGTTCTTCAAGAGCCACAGAACTGCCCGCGACGCATGAGTGTCCGATTCCAGACGTCCATTTTCAGACGGGACGAACGGCGTACCCGCAGCGTCACTAGACTTGTTCTTTCTCGCTGTCCCAGCTGGGTTGGGGTGAACCGAGTGCGAGTTGCACGGTGAAGACCTAGTCCCTGATAATGCCTGCGCAAATCGCTTGGCTATGGCGTCAAGATCGTTCCGTGTGACTGAGCGCAACCGAGAGCGAGAGGTGGAGGTGGCGTTGGCGTTGCCAGATGCAGTAGGGATCGGTCGATCCAGGTGACCGCTATGCCCCTTAGCCAGCACACTGGCGAGTCGCACCAGGAATCGCATGAGAAAGACGAGAAGATGCTTTTCCTCAGTGGGGAGGAGGAGAAGGACCAGTTGAGCTGTGGTGATGCGGTCCGGATGCGGAGGTTCACTGCTAGCGTCCACACATTGCGTGACTAGCTGGTTGACAGTCGATGAATCCATTAATGGTCTCGGTAAAGACTCCAGGTAGAGTAAAATGAGTTCAAAAACATCCTGCGAGTCGTCCTGCGTGAGTGAGCAGTCATTGAGGGTCGGACAACTGTCAAAGAAGTCGACGAGCGACTCGAACTCGCGCGTACGCTGGGACTTGAACGCGTTGAGCTGGTCGACTGTGAAGATGTGGATTGTCAGCTTCTTGTACGAGCCAGTCTGATGGTTTATAGCAGACGTACGAGTGCCGTCCTTCGCGTGTGCCGATGCCCGGCGCTCGAGCTCTTGCACTGAGACAGCGACAACAATAGGAATATCCAGTGCGTGCTCGTACAGTTGCACTGCTGCGCATGCTCCAGCCCGTCGAGCTTCCGCAAGCGACTGACCGAACACCCTCTGCGCGCATTCTGATTCCGTGTCTGCGAACGGTGGGACATAGGACGGACTATGTAAGCATCCGCTCCACCGTTTGGACCTGAACTCCCACCTTGACGTGCAGCATCGTCCACCGTCTTGAAGAAGTAGTTGATGTGTTCTCGTTTAGTTGATGATGTCGCATGCCCAGGTGCTGTATTCGATTTCTGCCGCGCTTCTCGCGTATCGCAAGCATGGCCAACTGCAAACTGGCGCGGTGTTTCGAGCTGGGGCACCACAACTTGGTCGTGCTCAACAGCTTGTTGCGTATGCTCGAGCAACACCGCGCTCAGTAAGCCCATGTCTGTAATTGCCGGAACCAAGAGCGGCGACGTGGTACATGACAATGCGCTTGCGCTTTGGAGTGACCGGGACGGCGTCCTAAGCAGAAAGGGCGGTGCTGGGCTTGTAGCACGCAGTGATGCCGGCACTGACACAGACGCTGAGAGTTCGATCCGCAGCGACGACGAGACACTTGCTGGACGACATTCACTTGCACACGGGCTTGTGCGTGAGGGGAGAGTGCTCGGCGTAGATTGCAGGCGCACAGGCGAACCAGATACAGTTATTTGCGAGTGTGAAGTGGATGGCTGCTTCAGCATAGGCCAGTGTTGCAGAGACGGCCTCGCGGGGCGTGCGATGACACCGTCCCGCATTGCGGAGGAGCAAGCTGAACAGGAGACAGAGTGCCGGGGCGCAAGTCAAGCGCCATCACAATCCCATGTCACCGCCGCAGATGCGGCATAGCGCAGCGGCGTCGGCCGTGCCAACCACGACGATCGCGGTGATCCCGTACGCGGTCCTCTCTTACAGTTTGCAATCCTGATGATAGGCCAGCCGGCAATCGGAGGAAGGACGGAGGACGGGAGCGGCGCCCAAGTGTGGACGTGCGTGACATGGCGATGGACAGAAGACCAAGGGGCAGATGCGGACTTGGAACCAGGCCAGGTCCAAAAAGCAAACAAGAATATTGCTCATCCGATCTTGGGAGCTGTGCAATAAACGCAAACAGAATGCAAAGGCAAAGTGCTGTCAATGTTTTTTTGTCTCACGACTGGCCCGCGACAGGTGATCGCGGCAGGTTACATACGGACTGTCATGTTGAGCGCAATTATGTGAGGCGAGATCGTAGCAGCATGGAGAAAGCGGGAGGGCCGAGAACTGGTACAGGTACCGTTGGGCGGAAAAACGAAAGCGTGCAGGGAAAGCGGCGTGAGTGAGAATGGTTCGGGACAGCGATGGAGTCGAGGCACGCGAAGGGTCCAGCGCGCAAAACAAGACAGAGAACGATGCAGGGGAAACAGCAAGTCCAACCATGGAATTAGCACGATAGGGTGGCAAGATAGCAGGGGAGAAGGGGCAGAGTGAAGGAATTATCAGAGCTGTAGATGCGCGAACAATGCTGGGAGAGGTACAAATGTGATCGACGAGGTTTGGGACAGAGATATAGCAGGCAGTGCCACGTAAGCCGGTAAAATTGGTGAGAGTGGTGCGTGTGAGTCGTAGGACCAAAATGGCAAGAGGAGCTGGTCGTCAAAAATCGGCGGAGAAGCCGTAGTGTTAGAGTTCGTGCTGTTGGATGTATCGCATGATCGTGAGAGACATGAGAAGCTCTGCAAACATGACCAAGTCAGTCCCACGCGTTCCAGAGCATCAAAAATGAGGCGTGGGGGAGGTGAGGGCACTCACCAGGCGCGAGACGCTGAAGCGCTGGGACGACAGTGAAGGAGAAGCCAGAGGTGCCACTGTACTGCTCGACAGGCGCATTGTAGTGTGCCACAGGCGTGCCCTGAGGGTCATAACACTAACAAAGGGCAGCTAGCGTGAGACGGTAGCGTGCGTGGCTACGCTGCAAAGCGGTGACGGACCGTCCACAATTCGTCCGACGAGCGACGATAAAACCACCGATACTCCAGTCCGTCTCCAGCGACAAAGGAGCGGTTTAACGATCTGAAAAAGAGTCCAGGTCCGGGAGAGTCGGATGAATATGTGACGGGGGTTGATGGAGGCGCGCGGAAAACAAGCAGCGAAGTGAGTGGCCGCGTGTGCAAGGGGAGGACCATGTCAACAATGCGACACAGCCAAGAGCGTCACGAGCACTCACGAAGTCGCATTAATGCGTCGCAGGTAGTCATCCATGGAAATGGCATCGCGGCTGCCGCTGAAGTAGATCTCTCCGAGACTACCGGCCCGGGGAAAACTCATCATGAGCTCCCACTTGGGCAGCTCCGAGTCCCCGCGCCTTATGATCTGATGACCATTGACGATGAGGACGGTGGTCCGGTGAGAGTTGATCGGGCAGACAGTGAGTACCATGCGCTTCTCCACGTCGGTGTAGACAGTGTTCAGGACGTCGCCAGTCCCGTCCTCGAGGATGTAGTGAACGAACTCCATGACAGACGCGGGGGTGATGGTCGTAACGGAGTCAAAAGAAATCAATCCAATTCAGCGATGCGGACGCGCTGGCCAGGAGCCAAAAGGGAGAAGGAGAAGGGAGAGAGAAGGGCGGCCGAAAACGGCGGGAAAAGTTGGAATCGCGGGCGGTCGGGTGGCTGAGCCGGGCGCTCGCGCCAGGAAATGAGCTACATACACACGTTTGGCACGCGCCACCACTGCGATCTGCATGTGGCATTCCGTGCCGAAGATGTTCCTCGAGGCGAATCGTCTCCCTGAAGGGCACTCTACAGGGTGCAGCTAGCTGAGAGACTCAGGCCAGTCCTCCCACGGTTTCGCCGCAGTACAGAGGCGCAACAAAGAACTGCGAGATGAGCTGGATTGTTTCAGATCATCGGCCGGGCACGTCCAGGATCAACACGTAAGTTCCGAACGTGTTGATTGCATGCAAACGAGCCGGTTGTTGACGCGGGTGTGTCCGGGGTGTGAACGCGTTTTTACAGCCGCGAACGCGAAGCGATGGGAAAGTGGGCCGGAGTATCGCGGTGAAACAAGTCTAGCTCGTCGGAACTGACGTCGTAGGGGTCCTGAGAGTGGAATGCCGGTCGCACGAGGACAAAGCGGCCCTGTGTTAATCTTGTCATAAGGTGATTTCGTGTTTCAACTGGTGATCGGACGTATATCGTCTTAATGCTGTAGCGACCGCAATCATCGGCCAATGCATGCAACACAGATGCCATACTGCCCCAGACCGGTCGCCCAGGCCGCCGACGAAGCAGGTGACGACCTTCGCCTTTCGCCGGATAGGAATTCCCAGCGTCATCTGTCAAAGCCGGTCGAAGCGCGCACAATGACGTTGATCCCGCGTCTTCTTGAGGCCAAACAGATGCACCGGATCCTCGAATCGGAGCGCTGACGAGACACAACTCTCCACGGTTCAACGTAATTCTAAGCCACTAGCTTCAACCACAGCGTGGAGCTGAGGACCTTGTCGCCGAACCTGCAAGGCTAGTAACCGGGTGTCGATAAGTGCCTCCACCTCTCATCAGCTGCGCATCATGACCAATGACGCTGGACAAGCGTCCGATCGCAGTCATGACCACAGCCGATCACCGGTCGTGGGAAATGGAAAATGGATTCTCCGGGATCTCGCGGACCCCGGTCACCTCGGATTAAAAATTGCTTCCGGCCAATATCACGATGTTCCGAGCAAGCGAGTGACCGAGATTCAGCTCAAGGAGACGTTTGGAAAGTAGCACCACTACTAGCCACACCCTCTCATCAGATAAGCCAAATAACCAAATATGAGAGATGCGACAGCGGGTCAAAACAATAAAATGCTGTCCCAAGGTCGTGTCCGAGGCGTCGGTCCGCTGAGCAATGAGAACCCGAAGGACTGGAGCACGCCATGTGTGTTGACTGTTATCGTATGACATGCTCCTTGTGGCAGATTGTTCCGCCGGCCTGGGGAACAGCAGCTTGGGTCTCGAAAGCCAGGTTCCAGATACCCGAATCACCAGATGCGGCTAATAGGGCAGGGCCACGAAACTTCAACAGTCCTCGAGTGAAACGGTAGCCGGCACGGCGATTTGGAGTTGGATATCGAAGATCGATGAATCTTGCGTTTTGGATTTCGACTGTGCTTTGTCCCTGATAACGGGTCCGAACATCCTAGACTCCGTGCCCGCACAGAGTACAAGCACCAGCACGACCCCAAGCGACTGATTTCCGCACTAGTCGAGGGCAATCTGCAGACATTCGCGAACAGAGTGCTGTGTGGCTGTGCCTGGACGGCCGTGAAAGCAGCATAGTAGCAGCTCGGTTCGTTTTGGAGAAGAAGCAGCGCGAGTAACTTGATAGGCGGAAATAGCGCACTGGCGGAGGAAACAGAGGGCAAGATGCAGAGCAGCACGAGGCCGAACCCAAACTTGTGACCCGCACGCCGAGCATGTCTGCCTCGCCTTGCGCTGCCCTCCGCGACTCTTCACGTTCGTGCGCGCGGAAGCAGCAAATTCAACGTCCCGGATGCGAGAGCAGGACGTCACATTTATACCTTGCTCGGTTCCCATAATTCCCACGCTCAGCCGCCCGCCGCGTCGGCGTCAGCCATGGGAGGGCTGGTCTGATCAGAAGACTTTGCAGAATGACCGATGTTCAGAAGATCATGTGGATTGACTACCAATACAAAATGCATATACGTGCGAATGCGCGTGCCAGCAGCGCGCAACGAGAGTGGTGGTGCCGGCCGCCGGCGAGAGACTACTATAGCATGATGAGGACCTGCAAGCCGGTCGGTTATAAACTGAGCGTGCATCGTAGGCACCCATAAGATCGTGCAGCGAGACGGAAAACATGCATATCGTACATAGACCAAGACTCATACTTTGACCTGAGGTTCAAACGCATAGACTTCGGATATCAAGTGCCGCCCGTCGACGGTCTTGCTCCAAGAGTTCGAAGACTGACATCATGTCTGGCCTCTTGGACATCTGAGCTCGACTTTGTCCGACGGTTGCTGGTTCCCAGAACGCGGGAGACAGGGTTGGTGGTGGTGGGGTTGCAGTACTCGACGAGCGAGCGTAGGGCTCTACGTTTGGGCACCATGTCAATAATCATGTACTCCTATCGGCTAGGAGCGGTTTGAAACACACCTGCTCGGAAGCTCTTGGCTTGCTTGGTGACTCTCTTGCCACCTGCGCGACTCTTACTCGTCTTGGATTTGTCGTTCCTCTTCTTCTCTTCAACTACTGAGAGGCGAGTGTAAACGTGACCTGTCCAAACCATCTCGTCCATTGTGGCCAACTTGATCGCCTTCCAAACTTTCCGGTCCTCGTCTGTAGTGAGTTTTAGCGTGTCAGTGAACGGGAGTGCAATTAGGAGGCTCAGGCTGCAGCACGCACCACGTCCCATCCACTTGACATCATGACAACCTTGAGCACGGCCAAGAGCGGCTTTGACGGAATTTCTGCGTGGCTCCATCGTATCGCAATCCGTGCAAGCGGGGCTGCATCGCTTGGCAGACCCATCGGCGTCTCGACACATCGGGTATCTCTCCTATGAATCCGGCAACAGACGAAGCAGACGTTAGTACCACATCATAGCTAAATAAGCCGATGTATCTATCTCTTACCGGATGGTGCTCATGCAGCGTCAAATAGAGCTCGTGCAGTGTTCCCTCTTGCTTCGGACGGTCGCGGAGGCCCAGTACAACGTTCTCCATCTCTGACCGCGCATAGTCGGGTTTGAGGTCCTTGAGGGTCAGGAGTGTTGTCGAGATGGAAAGATTCTGCAGATCAAGAGACGAAGACATCTTCTGCGACGATGATGCGTGTGGATCTGGTCGGACAACGACGAGGCGAGACGCGGTGCTGAGATGTACGGAGATGATGCTTGTCGACTGGAGAAGACGCGGCGACCCGTGAGGCACAAAGATCAAGATCGAAGAACAAGTGGGAAAGAACGCGGTACAGATTACAGCACCTGGACCACTCTGTCCAATTTGTACCCCTAGGTTGGACCAAACACCACAGCGGACCGAGTAGCGGCAAGTAGTGCAGAGCGGCAAGCACGCGGCGCGAGAGGCACGCTGCCGAATGAAACTGTCAAACAGCCATGCCTGAGGGTGCGCCCCGCGGGACCATTGGACCGGTGCTCCGAAGCCCAGCACGCCCTATGTTCGAAATCGTGTACTGGCCTCAACCTCACCATCTGCTCTTAGGAGAATGGCGCAAAAGATGAACATGACTTCTCACTAGGTTTAAATACTATGGATGGCACCTTTGATGTTTGTAAACCGAGTCCGATGCGGGCTCGCATTGTGTGCACTTGCATGACTGAACTAGTTGTGCCGCTGTCCAGCAGTCATCTGGGCGTCGTGCGGCGCGGCATAACTGCTGGAATACACCAGGCGCATAGTATGCACCCTCGTGGCCTGAGGGACGATTTGCACAGCGCGCGGGGAAGCCTGCGCTGGATGTCGGCACGAGGCATCAACTACAGGCGGAATGGGTTGTGTGGGGTGGCTAAAGGACACATCACCACGCCTTCCCGCAGAATAATGAAATCGCAGATGAGATTTCGGCAAACAGCACTCAAGATATTGGAACTTCACGTTGAATCAACGGCAACACAGCGCGGACGCGGAGGAAACGATGTCGCTGTCCAAAGCCAAATTCCCTAGGTGAGCTGCAGTCTACCCTTTAGATTAGGAGCTAGTGAATGCGGCAAAGTGACTGGAGAGCATGTCAGGCAGCAGGGACGTAGTAAGATCGATAGCGTATGCTGTGGAGTTTAAAAAACGCAGTGTCGTCAAACACTGCTGCAAGGCTGCAGCTGTAGTCGCGCAAACCCATGGCCTTAGCAGGGTCACAACGATGCTGCATGGTCTGAAACCTTGGAGCGCAATCGATAAGCAGGGGCGTTCGCGAGGAGCGGACATCACGAAGCGTCGGGAATGGTCAGCTGTCCAAAGTGCAGGTTGTGCTGCAGCCAACCACCCGCAAATCACACCGCAGGGCTCCCCAGTCAGATGAGAGCAGCATGGAAGACATCCCGATCGATGTTGACCTTCGCCAACCCGCCTGGCAGGTCTAGGGAGGCACACAGCTCGAAGCGGTCAGTCCATACGTCGATGAAACGTTGAACCGTGTGGTCCTAGCAAGGGTCAGAGTTCTACGACTCGCGCAGACCGGCCGCTAGAAGGGACATAGTGCATTGCGTGCAAGGAGTGCCCACTTCAGAGCTGACCAGCAGTTTGCGGCGTGCCGACCATCGATTCATTCACTCAGTTGACCCTCACCAACCACTATCTCCGTCATTTTGAGCACAAATTCTCACGAATACGAGAAAAAGAGCAAAAAATTGAACCCGCGGAGAATGAGCGGAACGTAAATGTTGGGAAATGTCCGAGTTTTTGGCTGCGAGACGATAAACAGCGACCTCGCAAACTCCGAATTGCGGCACGACAAGCTGAGAAAGGAACAAGAATCACGGTATGACCCTGACACGGGCAGTGCGATGGGCATCAGAGCGAGGCTGCAGCTCCTTTAAGGTAATAGGCGGTACGACGAATAGAGAGCTGGCAGCTGCGACCTGTATGCACGCCGGTTGCGGGGATACCGAGCCATTCTATGAAGCGCCAGTGCACGATTTCTGTAGCATCTCTGCTGAATAAGCACAGGCGACG
>Ga0247815_10001667_pt1 | contig 16926 bp, 23 predicted proteins | sample UWRJL194509B1_FD_181014 | JGI IMG/M metagenome (GOLD analysis project Ga0247815, IMG submission 181014) | Plant litter microbial communities from Arlington Agricultural Research Station in Wisconsin, United States - UWRJ-L194-509B-1 | ecosystem: Environmental > Terrestrial > Plant litter >...
GTCCTACGAGTCGCGCTCGCCGCCGGCGCCGGTGCCAGTGCCGCGGTAGCCTGAATAGAGCTGTCAGTCAGGCGAACATATGCGGTACAGACGTGAGAGAAACATACCACCGCGCTCGCCGCCACGTCCCCCGCGGTACCCACCACGCTCGCCACCACGCTCTCCACCCCGGTCTCCGCCACGGTAGCCGCCACGATCACCACCACGGTAGCCACCACGCTCGCCACCACGGTCACCACCACGGTACCCGCCACGGAACCCGCCACGATCGCCACCACGGAAGCCACCTATGCAGACGCTTAGCCCAGAATTTGAGCCTCATAAGAAGACGTACCACGATCGCCACCACGGAAACCACGACCACGGCCACGGTCGCCGCCATAGCCACGCTGGCTAACCGTGCGCTGCCGCTGGTGGCTGATGAAGCCGTCCTCGTCGACGATCGGACCGTTCGGGGGCGGAGGTGTGTACCTATTGCCGCTAGGGGCGTTCGCAGAGCGACCAGCCTCCGAGACGAGAGCAGGTGCGGGTGCGGCATCTGCTGCAGCCCAACCATCAGCGGCAGGCGCGTCGGCAGGGTGCTGCGGTGTCGCCTCGCCTGATGGGCCGAACTTGGCCTCCAGCGACGAGATCTCAGGGAGCCCACCATCATCGTTGGCCCAATCAATCGGCCCACTGTCGGCGGGGGGAACAACCTCAACGCGGTCCTGGCCAAGGCCTGCAGCGACACCGCCGCCAAGGGCGTCAGTGGACTCCGGGGTGGGGAGATCATCTTCAGGCTTCTCGACCCACTGGGCGTCTTGTTCAAATGTAGGGGTCTCGAGCTCGCTGTCCTGCATGAAGTGGAAGCTGCTGGTAAGGCTCACGCCGGCCGGAATGCCGCCGATCTCCTCGGACACAACCGTCGTTTCGGCTACTTCAGCAGCGGGCGGGGCAGGACTGTCAGGCGCGGCAAGGTGATCATTGAGGATTTGCCTCAAGCGAGTGTCTGCGCCGAGTTGTAAGAAGAAGGATGGTGACAGAAAAGAATGGAAAACGTACACTCGACACCTGAGATGTCACCAGTGGAACGGACCCAGTTGGAGACGACGGTGGAGCGCTCATCGGTACTGCCGCTCAGCAGGAGCTGGGCAGCGGCAATGACTGCATCACGCTCGGCTGCAAGGACGGCGGCGGTACTGATGCTCGGCTCGTTTTCAAGGATGTGACTCAGGCGGATGAATGCAAAGAGGTTGGAAGCAGCCTCGAGTGTGGCGGCCTGAACAGAGATGAGAAATCAATTACACTCTCTGGGGCGAACTGTACCTCAGCAATAGTGACTGCTGCAGCAAGACGTTCCGCGGCGGCCAGTTCCTCACGTGCCGCGACTACGGCACGCTCCTTCGCAGTCTCCGAATCGACGACCTGGCAAGTGAGAATACATGAGCACGTGAGCAGAATTTTTTGGAGTTAAAATCAAACCTCGATGGCCTTTTTGACTTCCTCGAGCTCCTTGAGGGCATACTGGAGCTGGGGCAGGGTTGCGGCGGACTTGCGTTGATCTTCGTTCAACTGGTCGTTGGGAAGGCTGGCGTAGGTCGATATCCGTTGCTTGAATGGGCGGAGTCAGCGCAATGCTCCAACTAGTAAATTGATTATCTTACAATCTTCTTTCCAAGGGTGCGGATCTTCTTGTTGACCGCCTCGACGTAAGGGCCGGTTCTCTTAGCCGATGCAGCGATTTCATCCCTTTCCTCGTTGGAGACGACAAGACTCGGCTCCACGGTGCCCGCTGCAACACCGTTTGCAGCAGCAGCCTTGGATGGTGCGGTATCAATGTGGGCAGCAGCGCGGGCGGTGGGCAGGTCGAGGATGTCCTCGGGGCCAGGTCCATCGTCTTTCTGACCACCCTTGCGTTTTTTCTTCTGGCTCTTGGACGCCGCAGAAGGCGGCGGCGCACCAGGAATATAACGAGCCTCGGCATTAGCAGCCATGATTGTCAGTGGGTGATGATGGTGGTGGGGTTGATGGATGTGTGCGTGAACAGCAAGTTCAAGAGAAACGCGACGCGTCGCCGCTCCCCCGCTGAGTTCCGGACTTGACCCGGAAGCTTCTCCTCCCACCTAACTGCCTCCCTCAGAGCTTGATCACCTAGTCTCTGGTACAGGCAATCGACGAAAATGTTATTTTCGGTTCGAGGAGCAGCTTTTCGGACATATCCCGCGGAGTTCATGTGCCGCTGACATCCCGCAGCATCGCAATCCGGGGAACAAGACACCTCCGATAACGCCAACATCACGGTCTTGTCTTGATTGTTTGTTGCCATTACAAAGTGGCTGTATTCGATCCAGGCCAGCGACTCTTAGATGGTCTCGGAGTAGCTCTATCAGTTATCCCACCTCGTATTGGGCATCGCATCACCTCTGGCTTGCCAACGCCCATGCTGTATTCGGATGCATTCAACGGCCCGGTCGGTGGTGCTGCACGCCCATGTCTCATCTCGAGGATCTGTTCTTACCCTCACCGCCGATCACTCCTCGGGGGTCTCACATTGTACCTCTCCTGCAACATCTCCCTCGTTTCCAGCTGTCGTGCTAGCTCCAGCCCTGCACTTTGGGTGACGGAGCATGGCAGCTGGGACACGGCAGGTGTCTTCGTACACGCTGTATGCGCATGTGCCGACTAACGGCGGTGGTCTCAATGCCAGTCTCGGATGGCTGCCTTGGGCATCCCGCGCGGCCCATTATAAAGCCCACACTGATTCTCGACCTCTAATTCTGAGTCTGTTTCCTCCCATCTTTCCCCACGCTGTTTCAGCGCACTTTCGAAGGCATTCGCGCCGACCCTTGCCCCTGTCACAGTTCACCAGCACGAACCATCCGTCATGTTTACCTCAGAGCGTGACGCGTCCAATCTCGCTTCGCCTAATTCACGGAATTTTTGGACGTGAGTCGCAGCTCACAATCTCCCGTGCGCAATGTGTCTCACCACTGTCAGGAGTCGGCGTTCCCTCAGCACCCTCCCCGCGGAGCTCATTGCTCTCGTCATCCAGTTCGGTGCATCTGACGACTGGCTCTTTCCGCTCCGTGCAGCTGGCGTTTGTCTTGCCTGGAACAGTGCTGCGTGCCACTACCCTCGGTGCTGGTCCAAAGTTACTGCACGAGCCGGGTCTGCTCGACCAATCCACCACGAATACCAGCTCGTCAGGCTATTCATCAGGCGGTCGTGCGAGGCACCAATCCAGCTTACACTCGATCTCTCGCGCGCATCTGACCCGCAATCTGTTGTCTTCCTCCGACTGTTTTCGCGTGAACTGGCACGGTGCACAAAGTTCAAATTTGTAGGCGGTGTATCGCACCGGGTCATCAGCCACGCATTTGGAGGCTTATGGCACACACGCTCACGCGTAAAGGAGATTATTCTGACCCTCAACACAGTGAGCGATGGGTTTGCGCCGGAGTCTACGCTCGTGGGAGCCTCATGTGCGTCGACTGGTTCACCCATGCCACGCGTCTTCCCATCCCTGCAGAGGCTGCACCTCAACTTCCCTGTGGCGACCTCAATGCCACCCGAAGCGCTGTGTTCCATCTTCGCCTCATATCCCAACCTCGAGTCGCTGGATCTGCGACTTGGCCGTGGCATGTCTGCCTTGACCAACATGTGGACATTCTCACAGTCGAGCCCCCCACCCTTTGCACCCCCTAGACTAAGACATTTACATATTGAGGGCCTCTCGGTCCCCGATCTCGTCTCAATCCTCGACTTCAAGTCCCTCCAGCTCGTCTCCCTGCACATTCACACCCTCGGTGTCCACGCCCGTGACCCTACGGCCACAAACTATCTCAACCCCCCTCTCCCACCGGTCCTCTGCAATCCAAGCTCGACACTCCGCTTACTCGAACTCGGTGGCTTCTCCCTCAGCGGACCCAACTTCCTTCCCTTTATGCGCATGCTGCGCGGCTTGCCCGAGCTCACCAAGCTCTCGCTCGCACACGTTCGGCTCGACGCGCAGCTCTTCCACACGCTCAGTCACCCAATGCCCGGGATGGTCTCTTGGGTCGTTCCGCGGCTAGAGTGCATCGAGCTGCACCACATGGTGGTTCTCGGCGCGCTGACAACGCCAAAGCAAACCAGCGTGTGGGTAATGGATGTCGCTCGGCAGCGCAACGTTGCGAGCAAGTCTGGCGGACAGGTCGCGAGGGTCGCCGCGCTCAAGTGCGATGTGGTTGGACGGGATGGGAGGGTATTGTTGGACCTGCGCGAGATGGCGCTCGCAGGCCCGATCGGCGTGCAAGTGTATGCAACGGGACACGATCTCTCATTCTTCGTATGAGGACGACAAACCTGAGCAGACTGACGACCGACACTCATAATCACGAACGAGCCATGGAATCGACACGATGGATAATGCTGTTGAATACGAGATGTGTATCAATAGGGCGTGCCTCGACAACGAATGTAGCATAAAGTGTTCAGACGGTACCACTACAAAACATAATCATCGACTCAGCTCAACGCAAAATCTTGCTCGTCCATCTCCTCCTTCCAAAGCGCATACAGCTTGCGCCGATTTGACTCCTTTACATCCTCTTTGCTGGCCTGCTCGAACAGGAACGTGACCAGACCCGCCCGCACGTCTGCGACCTTCATCGGCGGTTGGTCTTTTGTCGGCGCCATCAACCGTGCGTTTGCCAACGTCGTCGCGTATGCCGGGTTGAGCACTGAACGCGCCGCTTCGTGCAGCCGGATACGCTTTGCTGGCCGTTCTCCATCATCGTCGCGCGAGGATTTCTTTTTCGCTGCGGTCTGCAGCGCGACGAACAGTGGCCGCAAGACTGCCGTAGACACCCTATCGTGCGTCCGTGCAATGTTAGTGTACGCTGCCAGAGACAGAAATGGTGTGATGAGTGTTGCCAGCGGCGCCGGTGCCGGTTTCGGGTCCTACGATCGCCGGATGAGCACGACGGGAATCTTTAGGCAGTTAGCGATACACACCTGCGACATGACTTTTTCGAGTTCCTCCAGAAAGATGTCTGATAGGTGGTACGCAAGACTGGAGGGCACCTTCGTGTCATCTGGACTGTAGCTGCGATTCAGCGAGAACGAAATGAAGCGCAAAATGAGTCGCACGCACCACAGCGGGCATCCGCGCGCCGTGAGCATGGCACTGAACTCGGCACACACGCTGTCGTCCCACCCAGAGCGCGCCAGCAGCATAAAGCTTGCATTCAGATACCGCCGCACCAGCATATAGAACTTGTCCATCCTGCAACCCACCAACAATGGACCGCTTGGTTAGTGTTCGAACAACAAAGAACCATACGACTCAGACGCACCTCAGCCTGTCGAGCCCACTCCATTCGCGCACAGTAGTTTCCCAGAAAGAGCGCAAGAAGCGCAAAGCCTCCTGGGAAGCTGCAATGGCAAGCACGAGGTCGGCGAGTTCTGTGGCGAGGGCTTGCTGGACAAGCGGCTTGTCCGACATCCAATAGCCTGCAACCGTTTCCTCAGCTCAACAAAGTCTTGCAAATGCTGCAATGCATCACATACAGTAGAATATAGCCTTCATGACCTTATCAAGATCGAGTTTGGTTGTACTTGCGACAGACGCATCGTCGCTGAGAAATGCGCGCAGGTCTTTGACCCCTTTATCGCGCGTGCGCTTGTCTGTCCTACATGGTAAGCCAAAGGATCATAAAACGTCTTAAGAGCACTGACCGGTGTGGGCGAGATTTTTGGCCAACGGAGGGGCGGTCGCAGCAGACATGGTGGCAGATCAGGAGAGCAAAGAACGCAATTGAGGCGCCCCGGTTGTGACCGCGCGGAGTTCGCACCGTGAAGATCAAGCGCGCTCATCTCAGCAAGATTCGGATAAAGTCCATTGATCAGTTCGCTGAGTATATGGTACAGTTGGAGTACATTAGCAGTCGTTCGAAAAATGACCGAATGTCCCATCAACGCGGGAGGAATCGTATCGTGTTGGACGGTGAGAGGTGGGGAAAGCAGTAGGGCGATGATAGCAATGAGCGGTGCGAGCAGGGGATATGCGAGTGAGTGGGTAGAGGTAGGTATGAGAGATAAAGCTAGAAACAAGGATCGTGGGTTCGCAGAATTACTGAGCGCGCTGTTCGCGAGTCTGGTGCTCGGCAAGAATAGGACGCTGACAGTGTGGACAGCGACCACTCGAGTTGAGTAGCCACGGGTCTATGCATGTTTTCTGAAAATCCAATCAGCATCACGGTGGAATAGAAATGAAAACATAACAACTCACGTGGAAAACGTGTCCACAACCTAACAGCCGCAACGGCTGAACGCCCTCGCCTGCGTCTTCTAATCTGAACAGATCATCCGCATCGCTTACCGCGACGGAATCGTGGACGGTAACGAGGCCAGGGTCTGTCTGCGTCGACCCTTCAGCTGGTCGTACCGGCCCCACCTCGACGATTGAAGGTGCAATTTTCTTGGGCGGTTCAAAGTCCTACGCATAACATAAGCCGAGGAGCGTCCAAATGTTCAGACACGCACCATAAGACAAATCGCGCAGGTCGCTCTGTTCTCTTCAAGCCGGACAAACGGCCAGTCGCCCTTCTCCCATTTGTCCTCCCAGGTATTCCCAGAGCGGGAGGAACCCTTGCCGCCTGAAGACCCGCCCTTGCCTGGATTACGCTTCCGCTTCAAAAACCTAAACATCCCACGAGTCGATTTGCCTGACTCTTTCGTCCAGCTGCGTTTTGGTGGGTACTGATGCGGGTGCTGATTAGTATCTTGAAAGCCTTCCGGCGGTGGCGGAATGTAGAGGACGAGTGGGATCTGGTCAACAACGCGCTGGCTTAGCTTTGGTATTTCGTGGTTGATCGTGTTTCCCATTCGCAATGGCTGTCGACCCAAACAAACGAGGACAATGTTGATGAAGAGCTGAAACGAGTTCAGCGCAGCTGGCGGGCCAATACAACAGCAATACTCACGAAGAGGACGGGAATCACGATGAAGACGACGGCACCAACCACAAAGACTGAGCGGTAGGGAGTCAGCTGTCCGGCCCTGTTTTCGGCGTGACGTCGCTTACCTTCGCAAATGACAAGATAACCAATGCAGACAACGCCAAAGAGAGCCCACCACAAATGAGGAGCGTATCGGTGGCAGCTGTTGAGAGTCGTGTACAGCAAGACGTGCGATACGATGAAGTGCACGATGGAGAGGAAACTGAGGAGGTTTCTAAGCCTGTTGGCGCCGCCAATCATGGCGTATGGCGGCGCTGCAGGTGTTGCGGCTGCAGGGGCACCAGTTGCAGGAGCGGCACCCGGCTGTGTCCCTGGGGCCGTGTTGCCGGCTGCGGGCTCGGGGGCCAGGGCTGCCTCCAGGTCTGCTACAGCGGCCGCATTAAAGGCAGCGGTGTGCGTGTGATGCTTGTACCTAATAATTGCAGGGAAGAATCCGACGAGGACGCGAACCATCCAAACGATGACCCAAGCGCCAATTGGTCTGTCGCAGACATCCGAATCCCATTCGTTGTAGCGCGGAGGGTGCTTTGACGAGCCGGCAAGCACTAACGCCGTAGTAAGAGCAGCAATCTGTGTGCGTGTGGTGAGCAGAGCTCGGTCAGCGCAAGCTTGTCGCCGCGACCGACTAATTAGTGACGCACCTGGCCAACACTCCAGAACATCGTGAAGATGAAGGTAACGAGCTCCTTCCTGACCTCGTTGCCTCTACCATAGCCAAAGAATCTTTTCAATCTCTGCCACCAATACCGAAGGCCGCGGTCAGCGACAATGACTTGCTGCTGCAACGCTGGTGCTGGACCTGCCGGCGTTGGCGGATCCGCAACTGGACCTGGATGCGGCAGGTCCTGTAACGGAGCGGGCGGGGTTGGCGCAGATACTACCGGAGTCAGCGGGTGCATATCCTGCGCAGCTGTCGTGGATACGCTCAGTGCTGGTGGTGGTGGTGGTGTGCTTGTCTGTGCCGGCAAAGTAAGATCGATGCTGGCAGTGGCAAGGGCATGCTGCTCGCGTAGGTTTGGTTCTGAGCTGGCACGGCGCTGGTGTGTAGCTAGTGGTGCCGTGGGTGAAGCTGCGTTCGACGCCATGACCGCGCGTCAACCACGATGCGCAATTGCAGCGTGGAGTGAATGCGCGAGGTGTGTCACGAAAGACCGGGAAGCGCCTGCTGCCAAACGCACACGAGCTCGTGTAAGGGGAACAGCCGTCTCTATCCCAGGGTCGGATACACAGAGGTCAGGGGAAGAGACAGGTGCAAGCGGGTGCGGCGGAGTGGAGCACGGGTGGCAGAAGCACAACCGTGCCTGCAGCGCCTCCAGTTCTCCGATCCGACGCACTTGCGTGTCTTTCTCGGCAATCAATTTCAAGACAAACCCGCACACAGCAACACGTATCATGTTTATTAAGTTCAGCCGAAGCGTTCTTCAGTCTAAAGCGAACATCTCATCGTGGAACCGCGGCTCAATCTTTGAAGCAACATACGCAACCAATTCCGAATCTGCCCATCTGCCTTCTGGAGCCACAGAAGATAGAACTTCGAGTTCGGCTTTGCGGCGCAGGTGCATCATTTGGGTAAGCTCGCGTCTGCAGCCACGTCAGCACGCATGACTCCTGTGCAATGCTGGAAACCCTCACCGCCAGTATGGTTCTAACTCGCAGAACGGAGAACGGAGGAGCGAAAGCGCCTGTCGTACGCATCAATTCTCAGCAAATTATGAACGCACGGATGACCAACCTTGCGGTGGTCTTGTGCATTGAGTGGCAGGAGTGACTCGTTGTCGACGCCGAACCTGCCGCGGTCAGCCTCTGAGGCAACCTGTATGAAAGCTTGCTCACCTCTGCAAGTCGCTCATGAACAGCCCAATCCATTCCAGTCTCGGAGCTCGGAGACTCTCTTCCTCGTGCCGCAGGCTTTGGCTTCCATATTTGTAGCAAGAGAAGATGTCGATGCCGTGCGAGTCGCTGTCGACGAGAGCAAACAAGGGAATCCTAGATGCCGGAATGTTAGCTCCGCTTGAGCAGAATCGCGTCACGCACTCGGTATGCGTCGACAGCCAGGCAAGAAGCTGTCGTGTTGCAATATCCGGGTAGCCTTTTCCGGTGACCAGGATACCCGAGCCATGAAACGCAGGGTGTTCGGTCAAACGCGCATGACGGAGTGTTTGGAAGACGGCCTGGAGATCCGATGGTTAGGAGGTCGGCACGACAGTTTGGTCAGTATGCACGACGCACGTCTTTCTCGACCACAAGCACCCACGAAACGTCTTCTCCGATCGATATGGACTCCACGTCATCCATCGCCGGAACGAGGGTGTGCTGAAATATCTGTTAATCACGCTCGAACGGTTGAGAGTTGGCCACCTCTTGGTCATGGCCAGCGACAATCCCGCCGGACTTGGTGCAGATGGTCAAGCCACTGCCACAGAATAAACCCTTGCTAGCAGCCGTCTATCGCGTAATCAAAATATCAGCTGTCTCAAAAGGTACCTCGACGCACAATATTCAGATCTCTGCGTCGGATACCACAGGTCGCGGCGAGATCGTCCACCAACTGTCCTATGTCAGCATCGGTAGCCGTCCAGAGAAAAAGCTCTGGGGTTACATTATTGACTGTTGATTGAGTCTGAAACAGCTTCACGTCCTGGTAGAACATGTCCCTGCGAGGCATGAGCGAAAGGACTCGGATATGCAATAACAACGGCACGAACCTCTTCGTGACTGTTCTTTCGGAGACCAGACCCTCATGACTGAGATCCATTACACGCAGCAGCGATGCTACTCAAGTTGAAGACAAAGTTCAGCTCTTCAGTAGGGCACGATTACGGACCGAGACCACGGGCATTGCCACGCTTTCTATTGAGTGGAAACCGAACACCACGCTTCGCGTCACCTCTGTAAATCCAGCATGAGCCTTCATATAGTTGAGCAGCTCAGGATCTCTGACCCGTGTTTTCTATCGGAGAGTTGGATCGAGACGTGTGTGTCGGAGGCAGTTTGTGTAGCGACAGCAGCGAGTTGTTCGAGGAAATCGAGCGTCATGTCCTCGATGGCCGCAATGCCAGCGGCGTTGGATGAGCTTGTAATGCAACACGGTCAAGAAGTGCAATACAATCAGCACATCGAACTATAGCAACTTGGCAGCCGGCGCGGCGTCATTATTATGGACATCGTAGTCGAACATGTCGTGATCTGAAGCACCGCCGTCGCTGTCGAGCATGAATGCATCGTCGGCACCATATGCGTCGTAGTCGTCATTCATAGATCCGGCGTCGCTGAGAATCGAATAGAACTCGAACTCGTCCATCGTGGGCAAAGAGAATAGGACAGGCCACATTTCGACCGGCGCTAGCCGCTCAACTTCAACCACCGCCTCAGAGGCACGCGCATCGATTTCGGTCAACATCAAGTTTGTCCTTTTGCGAGTCATATTTAATAGATGCTGTGGCTAAGGTGGCCGCCCCTATCTGCACTGAGCGGTGCTCCGGCGGAGCGTTGGCGGCAATCGGTGCTGCCCGCCAATGCGGGTTGGCTGTGACTTGAATCGGTCCGTACGCTGAGTCGACGCTCGCGACTCATCCCGAGTCAGTGCCGCGCTCTCTGTTGTTTATATACACGCGCTGACGTTGTATTACTCTCTATCTCAGACCATGGCGTCGACATTCCGAGACTTTAACAACATGATCGCGGGCGTGCAAGCCCGCGAGAAGCAGCGCGCTGCAGCTGAACACGCCGCAGCCATTGCCGAGAAGGACAAGAAACACCCCGCACCAGCAGCAACCGCGAAGCCCGCACGTGAGAGCATTGAGCTCAAGGCGAATGAAGAGAACAAGGAGCCGTTCCGAATTGAAGACATGGCTGAGCTGCAGGTGCGGGCGCGCGAGCCCACGCCACATGCATAGCGCGTGTACTCACCGCACCTACTTGATATCCACAGACTCATCTCGTTTCTGACGCGCCAGGATCTGTAGACAAGGCGCGCGACATTGTGAGCGGCCTACTCACTGCACAGAACAGCCAAGGCGAGTATGTTATTCGTCTCGGCCGCCACCCACACCACGATGTCCTCTTTGGCATCGTCAAGGCCGATGCGAGCGCCCCGGGTCCACTTGGAACGCAGTGCAGTGCCGATGCCCTCCGCAAGGCCCATGCCAGGTTATCCCAGGTCACCGACGAGGTCGGCGGCAAGGTGTCCACTCTGTTCACAGAAGACACGGACCCAGCCAACGCGCACGCCTCCTATCTCGTGAGGTTACCTCCGCCTACAGTCGAGCTCGCTCAGGAAGTTCGAGTCGCTGTCGTTGGAAACGTTGACGCTGGCAAGTCGACTTGCCTAGGAGTCCTCACTCGCGGTGCATTAGACGACGGACGAGGAAGAGCTCGAATAGGTCTCTTTCGGCACTTGCACGAGCAGCAGACTGGCCGTACCAGCAGGTACATGTCTATTCTAGAGTCTGGGAATGCTAGTTAACGGAACCTGCAGCGTTGGGATGGAGATCCTCGGATTCAACGCGCAGGGTGCACCAATCCTCCCGCAGGCCTCGACCTCTGCTGACCCCGATGTAATCCGACGAGAGAAGCTCAGCTGGTCCGAGATCTCGCTCGAGGCTGCCAAGATCATCTCCTTCCTCGTTCGTATCGCCCGTTCCGGACGTTATTTCTTTGAGACTGATCTGCTGTGTGTTTGCTATGTATTCCAGGATCTTGCAGGCCATGAGAAGTACCTGAAGACAACCTTGTTTGGTATCTCGTCTGGCGCTCCGTCGCTCGTGTTGCTCATGGTCGGAGCCAACGCTGGTCTCATTGGCATGTCCAAGGAGCACTTGGCCATAGCGCTCGCATTAGGCGTGCCCATCGCAGTGTAAGTCGTTGTGGTTTTTATTTGACATGGTATTCTTGTGCTGATTCTGCTGCGTTCCCAGTTGCATAACCAAGGCACGCGTGAAGCTTGCGATGGAGGTGATATCTGAGGCTGATACCACTTGCAGATCGACATGACGCCAGCCAACGTTCTCCAGGAGACCGTCAAGCAGGTCACCAAGATTCTACGTAGCCCCGGCTGCCGGTGAGTTTATATGTTCCGTCCGACCACTGAGCCAACGTTATTACAGGAAGACACCCGTGTTCGTCAAGACCACAGAGCTTGCGGTTGAACTATCGCAGACTTTCGACAGAGAGAGGTGAGGCGAAGCTTGTTGTGGGTTTGTCAGACGATACTGACGGTTTGCAGGTTATGTCCTATCTTCATGATCTCGAACGTCACCGGAGAGGGTCTCGATTATGTTCGCCCATCTGCTCGAGCTTTCTTGCATACCATCTAACCACTGCCGTGCTCTAGTTGCGCTGCTTCCTCAATCTCCTGCCGTCCAGCGAGGGAGACGAGAGCAAGTTCGACAAGGACGGTCCTCTAGACGTGAGTCGACACACAGCAGCATATAATTCCCAGCCACTCACGCTGTGATATTTATTAGTACTCGATAACCGACACGTTCTCCGTGCCATATACTGGAACCGTTGTGAATGGAATCATCGTGAGCTTAAATTTCAATATAGTACTGTGCGTCCAGCACATGAGACAGACAGCTCATGTTGGCCGAAGCACTCGGGCAGCATCCGCGTCGGCGACAACATCATGCTCGGTCCCGACTCGACGGGACAGTGGATAACTACGGTGGTCAAGAGCATGCAGCGCAAGCGGTTCGCGGAAATCTAGAGCGTCCACTGTTCGCCACACTGACCCGCATTTGTAGGAGCCCAGTGACCAGCGCTGATGCCGGTCAGTCGGTTTCCCTCGCTCTCAAGCGGGTTCGCAAGGCCCAGGTCCGGAAGGGTGAGTCTGCGTTTCAATCGCGTGGCGATTCGATATATGAAGCTGATGTGGTTTGTCCTATAGGAATGGTAATCGTCCACAAGACGGAAACCCCGCCGCGTGGTATGTGACTAGTCGAGGCGTAAGCCGCGACAAAAGCGAACGTGTGCTCACATTTGTGTGCGTAACCTCCGTCGTTGAACATCGAACAGCTGTGCGTCGCTTCGAAGGCCAGGTGTTGATCCTCTAGTGCGTGATTTATGGACCATCCACGGGTGTCATAATGCTTACAAACGTATTTCCTTGCATGTAGCCACAATACGACGTTGCAGAGGAACTACCAGGTACGTTGTGACCATATTCTGTTCCAATTCTGACACTGACGCGGACACAGGCCATGCTGCACTGCGGAGCGATCCGTCAAAGCGTGCGCATCGTCCAGATGGACAGCCCCGCCGGTATCCTTCGAACTGGCGACCGAGCGACCGTCGGTATGTGCCACTTCACGTTCGAGGAAGCTTGCTACCGCAGAACTGATGTCCGTGAATTACATACAGAGTTTGAATTCATCCAGGGTGTGTATCCGCGCGTCATGCCACGGTTCCTTGAACCTGGCTGTGCGCGAAGTTCAATATGTGTGTGAACTAATTTTCTTTGCTCCAGTACCGGAACTTGTCAAAGTCGGCTCGAAGCTTCTGTTCCGGGAGGGACGAACGAAGGGACTTGGGGTGGTGACGCGGTTGATATCGTGAGCGGATGCACGGTGCGGGGCGGAAAATTGTGATCCAATTGAGGAGGGCTCCGCACGCGATTGCTGTTAGGAGATGTACGACTTGACAATGAGATGTGTATGCAGTGTACGATGCGGATCGAAATGGCTGCGGTGGTTGTGCGGCGACGGTGACCATGTGTACGACTTGAAGCAAGCAATTGCAGGTTGGCTCGGAGTTAGCAGGAGGTGGGGATGGTCCGTAGATGCACTGTTCTGCGGTGCAGTGCATGCGCCGTTCACACATCCGTGTGCGGGTTGCTGATCGCTGCGGAACGCTGATCTCAATTTGTCGGAGCTCTGTTCTGCTGGAAGATCCACGTGGCGCTTCAGCCAGTTTCCGCGCACACACTGGGGCACGATTTCATCGACACGACTCTCAGTTGGATGTCGCCGACCTCGACATCGGCGGACGTGTTCGGGCCCGTGCTGTCAGAGAGAGGGGCCTGAGGTCACCCTACCGCTTTGGTGGTCCTTGCTCATCCCACAACTGCATTGAGAAATGACAGTTACTTCCGTGTGGTGATCTTCGATCCGTCGATCCCTCCCCCCTTGGCCTCTTCCCTCTTCCTCCTCCTTCCTTATTCTGCCTCCGCGCTCAAGTCCTTACCCATGTCAGACGCGTACGTCGTCGCCACACAATGTTTCAATCCATCCTGAAGCTTCTGTCCTTTCAGAGAATTCAGACTGCCCTCAATTCATGATCTGCTTGCGGGTGGGTGGCCTCGGCGTCTCGTTACCAAGCGCTTCTCATGTTCTGGGCCTTTGTGCAGGCGCCAACCCTCTCGCGAAGCAGAGCTCAGCACCTTCGCCCACAGAGCTTCACGGAGACGCATACCTGCGGTATCAGCACGGTGGTGAACTGCGTGACCGCCACCCAGGCTCGGTTGTAGTTCCTCTGCGTTCACAGCTGTCCAACTTGAGACCCCTTTCGCCTCCGGACAGCCCGCATTCAACCGTGTCTAGCCAGGTTCGTGCACCATCTGGTGGTGACATGCAAAGTCATCGTCATCGCTCATTTCTCGTGCTCCAGCATTCCTCCGCCGTATCCGAATGGGCGCCTCCATCCACTGGTTCTTACATGGAGGTTGAGGCACCGTTTGTGCCGACTGCGGTCCGCGGGAGCTCCGCCGGACCCACGCTGGATCCTGCTGGTCCTGGTGCGTTGGCCGATCTGCCTGTCGATCGTTGCAGCGCCGCCCCTGACCGCATGACCGACCGGCTTCAGATGTCGTTCGTCAGCACCAGCAACAGTCCGACAAGCCTATGCCATCGCTGCTCAGCCTCGCTCAGGCCGCTGCAACGGCCCGGGCAGAACAACAGCTGTACGAGAGCCAGCTACAACAGCACCAGCCGCAGCATCACCAGCACCGAAGCCCCGACCATGACCGACGTCACCCACATGATGTCGAGCAACGCCAAGCGCCCCTTCAGAGCCGCCAGCCTTCTGGCTCATTTGCAAAGCACGCACGCGTCGCGTCCATGTCGCACTACACTGCTCCCGGTCAAGGGCACGAACCGGCGGCGGTCGCTAGCCCGTCCCGTCACCGGTCACGCACCGCCAGCAGTAGCAGCAGCAACCACACCTCGCATGCACCGGCCTCTCAGGCTTCCCGAGAGATGCTCAAGGACACCACAGAGGCGATCAAATACAAGGATCCATCGGGCAAGATGTGCACCCTCACGGCTAAGGCCTCCACCGGCAAATATGGCTGCACCTTCTGTCCCAAGCGCTTCAACCGTCCGAGCAGCCTGAAAATTCATCTCAACACTCATACCGGGTCGAAGCGTAAGTCCTCTTTAGCCGCATGTGCGGGAGTGCCGCCCTAGATTACGGTGTGCTGATGATCGGTCTGCAGCATTCCAGTGCCCGTTCCCGCGCTGCGGCCGCTTCTTCAGCGTGATGAGCAATATGCGTCGCCACCAGCGTAACTCGCATGACCCGAGAGAAATGGGTATGTGATTGACAATGCTCTGCAGAGCACGCTCGGGATGCTCCTATTGATCACGGACCCGCAGAAGGCGAGATGCACGCTGGCGGGATCGACGAGGACGCCGAATTCGATGGTGACGAGTCTGATGAAGAAAAGATATCGCGCCCGTCGACAGCGGCTTCTTACAGCTCGGCCACGATGGGCGGCTCGGCCATGCGCATACCTGACGCCGGCAATTACGGTCGCCACTATAGCTCGTCCGCCGGTCTTCCTCCACCGCAAAGCGGCCACCCCGAGCACTCGCGTTACGTCTGATGCAAGTTCGCGACCTAGTGCATGTCGCCTTCCCTCGTTATTGCTCTTCCTGGACCGACTCGAACACACTGGTTCATACCCCCCGCCTCTTTGGCATACCCTCACCTCTATCCTTTCTCTGCAGCACCTGCTTTTTTTACAATAACATTCACCACCGTCACCTTCAGACGGATAATTTGACATGTGACCTTCCTTTTTACTTGCTGCCCGCCCCAAGCTGTGTTCTTCCTCGACGTCGTTAGAACGATTGAAGTATGCACTGGTGCTGTCTGCAGCTGTACGTAGATAGTAATACAGCTGAACATTTTTGTGCATTGTATATCACTTTCTCCATGACCTGTGCCAACAGCGATCGTTTCGTGGGTCAACCTCGAGGCGCGGGTGCACGAGATTCGGAGTCCGCACTTCTCACCTGACTTCGCGCCATCATGTCGTACGAAGACGACTCCGCCCCAATGCAACGCCAGCGCTTCTCTCCATCCGCGCAAGACTATATTGTTGAAGACAATGGCCCCGAACCCGAGCCAAGCAGTGAATCACCCGCACCACGCAAGCCGCTTGAGCCATCCATACTCAACGCCGAACCATGGGACGAGGTCATGCGCGCCATCTCGGATTGGATCTACGCGAACGTACAGGGTCGGGCCCACATCGAAATCGAAGGCAAAATTGGACGGATAATTGACACGAGCACGGGAAAACGGCTCGTCGAGCAGCTGCCGATCAAAACAGAGACCAGTACGTGATGTGGCGCACCAGAGTCGGCTCGCTAACCCGCTTGCCTGTGTCAATAGTACTCGCGGAACGCTATGGTGGTATCCGATTCGAGGCGGATATGTCCAGAGTGCGTGTCAACATCGGAAGGGGACGAGGAGCACGAGGCTGAACGGGCACAACCTGCCAGCTTCACCACCAAAAGTTCAATCAGATGCTGAACCAGCTGCATGCAAGCTACTCGCGACCTGACTATCCACACTCGCGAATCGAGTACAAACACCTCTACCTCGTCGACTCGTTCTACGCTCTACCAGGTGGCAATGGTAGAGACAAGCTGAGAGTAACACGCGACCAACGGTCAGGCAACGTGTTGCAATGCATCGTGAAACAGCGCATAGCGGACTTGAA
>Ga0247815_10001669_pt1 | contig 16919 bp, 17 predicted proteins | sample UWRJL194509B1_FD_181014 | JGI IMG/M metagenome (GOLD analysis project Ga0247815, IMG submission 181014) | Plant litter microbial communities from Arlington Agricultural Research Station in Wisconsin, United States - UWRJ-L194-509B-1 | ecosystem: Environmental > Terrestrial > Plant litter >...
GACGCCACCAAGAGTCCGTTTGTCGAGATCGTCACAGACGTCACCCAGTGTGTGTGCCCACGCAATGGTGGAATAATCGCCTCGCCTGTTCGTGCATTCCACACCCGCACCGACTTGTCATCAGAGCCGCTGACAATCAACACGCCGTTATGCGAGACCGTCACCGATCGTACTGCGTCGTCGTGCGTAGGCAGTGACTGAACAGCCGATTGGCCGCTTCTAGCACTCCAGATCCTGATTGTGGCATCATCAGAGGCCGAGGCAATGTACAGCCCGTCCGGGGAAAAGACGGTCCAGTTAACCTCGCCTCCGTGGCCGCCAAGATCGACCCAGGAAGCATGCTGCGGATCCGGCTGCAGAGTCCAAAGCCGGACAGCTAGGCCACACCCCGCCACCAATGACCCACCGTCTGGAGAAAACCGAGCACAGTATGTCTTTGAATCCTGCTGGAGCGATGTAATTATCTTCCTGGTAGTGCATTTCCAGAGTGCGACAGCATTCGAGAAGGTTCCGGCAATCATCTCGCCGTCTGGTGAGAAGTCAACGCTGCCGAATCCGGCCGCTGTTAGTGGTTCGCGTGCATCTTTCCCAGTGGTGCTGTACCACTGTCTAATTGCTCCATCCAAACAGCCGGATGCGATAATCTCCCCGTTCGGAGAAAAGGATACCCCTTTGATCGCTGCTGTGTGACCATTCAAAAGTGCGAGTTGTTCCCCTGTCTCGGGGTCCCAGAGTCGCAAGGTTTTGTCATCTGACCCTGATGCAAGGCAAAAGCCATTTGGGCTGAACTTGACACAGTTCACAGAACCAGAATGACCGTTCAGCCGCCGGTGACTCTCCTGATCTGGCATGACACTCCAAACACACACGGCGCCTGATTCAGTGCCAGATGCAACCCACTGGCTGTTCTGGGCAAAGTCGACTGTCAGAACTGGGTCGATGCCACCCAGAAGCGGTGAACGCGCTTCCTCGCCTGTCCGCATATCCCAGACGCGGACCGACCCGTCAACTGAACCAGAGGCAAGAAGTCGACTATCACCGGAATACGCTACTGAGCGAACGGAACTACTATGTCCGGTGAGTGTCATTACAGTACTTCCTCCATGGTCGCTGATCCCAAATATATCAACAGTGATCAGACCGGTGCATCGCGGGGCAAAGTCCTGGTAGACTAGCGACCTCCTGTCTGCAAATGGCAGAGCAGACACGTATATGTGTGGTGCGCTCCGCTCGATTGCCTCGTGCGACGAAGCTACAAAGACGTTGGCGTCGCGCAAAAATTGTGATAGAACGGGATCTTTGACCTGCTCCGGAATGAGTAATTCATAGTAGCAGAGAGATAAACTCACAGCAGAATCTGCTATAAGCAGCAGTCCGGACGCGAGACTGACCTTGCCAAAAACACTGAGCACTTCGAGCCAAGACAGTAGTTTCGGGCGAAAAATGCGACTGATAACAGCATCTAGTGCTGAAGCTTTGGAATTGAGATCATGGCTGATTTTGATAGCCGCGACGTGATGGGACCAGTGCAGGCAGGCATATTCGAGAGCAAGGGTGATGCAGTCCGGCTTAGTTGCCAGGTTGGCCTCGTATGACGAAGTGGACTGCGAAATGTTGAAACGAAGGTGCATTTCCATGATACGGAGACACGCGTGTGCTAGGGTGTTGTGGCCGAGCGATTGGTGGATGCGAATGTGGCTAGGCGCACGACCATACAGGTAATCACCGAATGAAGCATGTAAAGTCCGCAGGCCGGGCGCATCGTCGTCCTCAGGCACATGGACAACAGCATGTAGTCGTGACAGGCTGGCGTGTACGTCATAAAGCTCAAGATCTAATAGATCCGCCAACGCTGCAACGGACAACGACATGCGGCCAGAGGTGAGTGCAGCTAGGAGTTCCTGCAGCACTGGCATTTCCGTTGCCTCGAGCTCGTTTTCTCTTACTGCTTCATTCACAATGATCTCGTACATGCGGTCCAGGGGAGCTACAGCTCTGTCGTTAAGGCCGGTGCGAGAGTGGTTCAGCAATTTCTTGAACTTGGCAACAGCCGCAGAAGCACCCACGCCAAATGTATGAGCAATGGCGGTTGCAGCTACAATGAACAGGCCATCGCAGAGCCGAACAAGAGTCTGAACATCACTTTCCGTGATACTCGCTCGGAGCTTCGGCTTGGCGGAGAGTTTGGTGTTAAGAGTTTCGGTGATGTATCGCCTGATATCCGCATTGACCTCTGTTGAATCCACGGTATGAAGTCGGAGGATATGACTGAGCTTATCATTTGAGATTGAGGTGTCACGGATTTGAGCCTCGGGTCGCGATGTGACGAGAAATTTGACTGGTAGCTTGGGTTCGGACTGCGTTAGACCAACGAGCGCTTCGAGCATACTAACGACAACAGCATGGCACTTGGTACCGTCCAACATGCCGTCGGCGGTCTCCCCGCCACACTCATCGAGTGCATCGATGACGAATAGAATTGGTACGCATGCGTTCTTCAGTGTAGAAAGAGGCGTGCGAAGGAGGAGTTCGATCTGCGCAGTCACATCTTTGTGTTGGATGTCGTCGTGTATGATCTCGGAAAGAGCCAAGCGGAAGTTGACGGAGTCTCTGGCGAGAAGCTGAGCGAGGGTTGGGATCACGCAGCGGATGTCGCGCTGCGCCGCCACGCCAGTCGAACGTGAGCAGAAGAAGCTCCCACCAAGTATGATCTCGGTATCAGCACCGGCCTGCTCGCAAATTGTCTTTGCGATCGAGGTCTTACCAGTACCCGCCATCCCGGTGATCCAACAGATCTGCAAAGCATCGAGATCTTTGATCCAAGCTGCGGTCTCGCTCAGGATGCGCACGCGCGTTTGCTTCATGCAGCCGGAGTTCAGCTGTGCGTCGTAAACCGCGTGCGGAACATGCCGTTCTTTCAGAGCTGTGACATGTTAGCCCCATTCTTTTTAGTTGACTCAAGATGGCATCTCACCGGCAGAAATTTTCTCGAGAGCCTTCTCCTGCACAACAATGAATAAGATATCAGCACGCTTTGATGAGACCACGAACCTGCTTCTCGGAACTCTGACCGATGTTAATCCAGTTGTTGTTGGTTACGACCGCTCTGTCGCCTACAATGGTGATGGTGTTGCCGTTGTTATTGACGATGTCTGCTTGCGTGGTAGGCCGCTCTGTGAAAGCCGCAAAGTGTAAGCTATTCTCCAGAATGCACGTAGTGAGAGAAGTGCCTGACCAGTGGTGATCGCCTTCTCGTGCCTCGTCATCAGCTTCTCCTCTTCCACCTCTTGCCGCTGCGTCCTGAGTTCCGTCACACCCTGCGTGCTCTTCGCGATTTGCGTGTCTACGCTTCCTGTAATTTCGCACGTGGAAAGTTCCAAGGGAAGCTGTGTGTCGGCTTCTGCGACGCTTGAGGTGTGCTCGGGTCGCGGTGAAGGTTCAGGTGCTGGGGTCTTGAGCGCAGGAACATCCCCGCTCAGAGTCGCGTTCGCTGTCGTTTCAATCTCCGCTTGACTCTCGATTACTGCTGTACTAGTCGTGGCCGATATTTCTGGGTCATGTGTCACCGCTGGTTCCTGACCACTGGGGCGTGATCGTTCCGGTGCTGCGAGGACACGCTGACGCAAGCTAGGCCGAAAGAAACTATTGAAATCGTCCTTTGTTTCGGTGTATTTTCGTTTCATTCGTGTGTTTGATGGCTTGAAGATGATAGACAGTTGTGAGTGCACGGGCGACGACGAGTGACGAGGGCGGGCGGGAAGGCGAGAGGCAAGGTCGGCTACCTGCAACGTGCCATTTGACCGTTTCGGTTTTCATTGCTTGGATCTAGTTGTGAGTTTCAGGACACCGTGGAAATGTGTAATACCGGGAGCAGACAGGGTGCAGTTGCAATGAACACGCCCCGTATAGCGACTTCCACACCGCGCACGCGCACGCGCTCAATCCAGCAACATTGCTGCTGTTTATTTACTTGATAAATTTATGCTTGTCACGGAATGTAAGTTACGGCCTTATGCCCTGTTGTTTGCTTTCATTTCACATGACAGACGTCTGTCCAAAAGACCCCCTCAAAAACATTTCCGTTGTAAATACCGTGCTATCGAGCAACACATTTTCCACTAGTATTTTCGGCAGAAACACTTATTCACGACTGAGCTAATACTAAGATGGTGGTACCTCAGAATTGACATTGATGCGACCGAGCAACCACCTGCAAATGAACACTTGATTAATACCTGACTACAAATACCGGGCTGATAGCTGGTTAATACTGCAAGTATTAGCTTGGTATTGGCTGATTTTATGCACCATGATCTCCAATCAGAGTACCGATTCGATCAATCGATCCGTGTCAGTGATTCACAAGAATCAGCGCCTGATTTGAGAGTGCACTCAACGGAGAATTACCGATTTGGTGTATATCCAGTTTTGTTAGTGCTCGGCTGTCCGCTCGGCAAAGCGCCGGTCTGAGCCTGAAGTGACCAAAAGGGCCGTGCGGAAGTAATTATCAGAGATTTGTCTCATGTACATGTATATTTTTACACTCAGTCGGTTGTATTTGTCGCCAGGCATAGAAAATGTCGGTTCAATTCGCTCCCGCGCCGATTCTAACTCAAATTTCAACATTTTTCGGTGGTTTCCTGTATTAATGCACACATAGAACCGTATCTGATTATTGAAAGCATTGTATTAACGTCAAAAGTCCGTGTGCTGCACAAAGTGCGCAAGTATTCGGAGATCGGCTCCAAATTCGTGCAAGTCCGCCCCGCTATTTGGCGTTCCTTCTTCTCCACCTGCAAACCCGCACGAACGTAGCTTCACGGGTCTGCTCGGCAGTCTTGCTGGAGACCGTAGGAAAAGCAGCTGTAGCACTGCATCAATGAATCCACCAGGTTCTCATACGGCGAGAGGCGCGAGGAGGGGCAGCACCGCAGACGAGGTCCTTAGCGATAGTTCCGCTGTCAGTCCTAGCGGTCGGCGAAGCAGGGCGTCAAGGTCACGGCTCTCTACGGTGCGAGCTCGTCGTCCGCCTTGCATTCGCGCGACTGAACTAGGGCATCGGGGTACAGCTCGTCACGTAACTCCGCCACGGCGCGATGGTCGGCGGCAAGCCCTTGGCAGCCGCACCAGTTCTGAAATTGGTGGTAAAAACACCAGGCAACGGAGTCAAGGGGCCAGCTGAGCGAGCCCTTTGTGGCATCTGCAAATGCGAGCACGATGGATTCCGTCGGGACGACGAGCACAAAAGCAGCATTGTGCACAGTCATGCGAGGCCAGTACTGCGGTTGGTAGCGGAGCCAGATTGCAGCTGTTTCAAGTTGTCTCGTTCAGCGAAGGTAATCTCCCAGCACGGTGGTGACATACTATCAAGTTGGTCGTTGTGAATGTCCTGGAGCTCAAAGGTGAGAGCGCCAAAGTCTGCAGCTGTGTTAAGGTGAACAGCAGGGCTCGGCATGCTGAACCACTCACCGAGGGGTGCGATGACGTCGGCGGTGGCCATTGCGAGGGGGTAACTTGGGTTGTAGAGGGCTTCGGAGAGTGGAATGAGGTCGATGTGATATAAACAGGGACGCGCTTTATAGATATATATCTTTCACTGTATGTAGGCCAGATGTACAGTACCGGCCGGCTGAGTGAACGCCGATATTCGGCGGTGGGGTACAGCGTCACACAACACACATCCCACACCAGAGGCCGATAGCCACATCAGTGCCGGAGTGTCGTCGATCACATGTCCTGGAACAGCTGAATGCCAGAGTTCAACGATGTCTAACTGTATGTCAAAGATCACGTTCGAAAGACTCTACTGTTTGCTCGGTTTCCGCCCAGGCAATGGTGCGCTAAACCCCTGTTACCCATCTGAAGGTCCCTAAATTTCACTCTCAACCCATAGCCTACAGTCATAGCCCATTATCTGACTTAGTGCTTGGAAACAATGGGTTTACCTAGCACACAATTCTGAGTCAGAAATGTTCGGCGCCAGATAAAAAGGGCAGTACTGATGTGATTCCAGTTGGAACATGATTCTATTGATTTTGATAGGACGCAGAGATATGGTGCGCATAGAACTCGCCGACACCTGCCCGCAGAACGGTCTCAGCCGGACCCGAACTTCTAGTTGTACATCGCCGGCTTCGATGTCCGGCACTTCTTAGGACAAACAGTCTCCACTTGTGGCGATCCGCGCCACTTCAGACACATTGTGCGCAGTAGACGGTCAGCATCGAGGTTTCAACACCACTGTTCGGAACTGCCCGGTAGATGTGACCCCGAAGCCCCATTTCATCCGTTCCGAGCCACCTTGTTGCCACTTCGACGACTACGCCCTTCAACGCGTCATTTTTCGATGAAATAAAACATAGTACTTGCGACTGTGGTCACAGCTTGCGATATTGTCCAGGAAAATTCAGTTTCAACTTCTCTGGAGTTGACCTTCAGCTAATCCCGCGCAAAGATGACAGCCCACTCTGCCAAGTAGCGTGGCATTCGAGGTCGCTTTTGATTCACCTTCTCAGCAAATCTGCAAATTGCGTGCTAAATGACTTACATGGGCACTCGTCGAGGTGGCGAGAAGCCGGCTCGGAGCGGCTTGAATGCAGCGTCGGGGCTATATCAACCCGGTGGTTTCAAACAGTGGCGTTCCGATTCCAGCTCTAACCGTCCATTGTGTGCATTTCATCTCACTTGACACACTTGTATACAAGCGAAGAAAGTTTATCCTACAAACCGCCTGACACGAAGTCGGGAACATCCAACTTGCAGCTCGGGTTCAGCAAAGACCGCACCGCACTCCGCCCGATTGGCCTACGATGTACTAAATACCAAATATCGGCATTAACTCGGCCGGTCGATACCAAACGTTTGGCCTACGGCAAGCGAGCGATGCGTATAAAACCTGTAAACATGGATCTTACATCCACGTCCCACTGTCAGACACTGTTTGCAGCCCAGGTTAACCACTCAAAATGGCCACTGCCAACCACTTGGTGAGTATTTCGACGCATCAAACAATCTCTGCTCACTTTCCCGCAGCTGCGGACCTCGACACGCTCACATTTGAGCCATTTGAGCTTGAGGATATTCATGACGACCAGCTTGATTGTGAGTTTTGACTGACCGGCCTTGCACCTGCTACCTACCACTGACTAGGAACTAAAGCCGGAATATGGCTCGAATCCAACCCTGCTCTCGTGTTGGCATTGCTAAGCGATGAGGAGGTCGAAGGTCTTGCGGCTGTGGCGCAGAGGAAGGCCGTCTTCGCAGGATTTCGTGTGCGTTCTATACGGCCCTTCAATTTCAATTATGTCCACTGACATGTTTTCGTCCGCAGTTGCTTAACGGGATCGATCCAGTCAAGCTCACCATCAATGTCCAAACATTTTTCTGTCTCAAGACCCTCCACCGCAAGCTGCAGGCCAAGGGTCCAAAGCTCCATTGCAACATCGTACTCGGTATCCATGCCGGCCCAGTTACCATTGGGCTGCCTCATGTTGAACCCCTTGATATCTGGGCCGAGCTTGAGGGTAAAATCCTGCCCATCACGATCAAGGTCGTGTTTCTTGGTCGTCCTTACTGGACTAGCTGGTAAGCCGCTGCTGCGCACGGCAGGTTACGGTCACGAATGTTGTGTGGTATCGCCTTTGATTTATGAATGTTTTGGTTCTGACGAATTTTTGCTTCCCAAACTAAGATACCATTAACCAAGTGCTCGAATTGAGACACGCGAGGCATCATGCTACAGTGCTTCAGGACTTCTCGTGGCTGGATATAACTACTGTACCAAGAAGCCTATGCATTTGGTGTCATTGGTGTAGAACGTACAGTTGTGCATCGGTTGGCTGATCTGCATAGGTCTGTTGCTTAGAGGTGAGACAGGTGTTCACCCACGCAGCCTGTGAAATGGCCGTAATGGCAGCACCTGTACGATTAATATTGCCTGAAACACAGCATGCGTACCTGACTTTCGCAGAGCGAGTCCAGCGGTCAAAGAAGGAGCGTGGTCGAGACCTTGTGTCATGCCACAGCGGCCGACTCCAGAGGTTCGCAGGCAAGTCAGTACAGCCCAAATACGGGCACGCCAACTCACCTCGACAGCGACAATCTCTGCTAAACAACAACACAGAAAGACGCGCGAGACTACGCCAAGCATCGGGTCGTCTGGGCATCTTAGGTCGGTGCAGAGTACAAGTCGTGTTTCTACTTCTGGAATGCGGAAGCCAAAACAGCCGTCTTTGTGACCCGAACGGAACTAACCACGGGACAGAGAGCGCGATTTTCGCCAATACCAGCGCAGCAAGCAGCAACATAGGCACCGTCGTTCCCAAGGCTCACCACAGCGCAACCACCATCATCTATCAGCCACACTCAACATCGACTGCCAGCAACGGCGTAGCCACCGCATCCCGAGTATAAGTGGTTCGCCCGTATACTACGAACAGCTTGGAATATAGTTTCCTAGCGATTTCTCCCTCAGTTCTCGTGTGCTCGCAACGGCGGTACTCTCGTTTTGTCCCATTCTCACTCGTTTTCCCTTTGCTCGGCCCGTCTTCTTCTGCAAAACTCTTCTCATTTTGCATCTACTCGTTCGCGTACTGTACGTGTCGCGTCGTGTAGGTAGTACTGATGCTGCCGTGCGGCGGCTGCAAGTAACAGGCCAGTTTCTGTTTTTACATTTATGGCGGTCGTGTGAGAGACCCAATCCTGAAATACGGAGTGTGGGCCGCGGTAGACTTACAGGTAAAGCAGGTGGTATAGTTGAGGCACTCAAGGCCTGCACGCTTCAAGTTGTTAGCTCGTGCAGACGGCGGCAAGCGTGCTAGCGACACGATCAAACAACCTTGTTTATCAAATTTGCAGGCAAAATAAATAAAAATACAGTAAACAGATCTGCGTGGCAGTTGCGGTGGGCCACTGCGTGTCTACGATGCGTGCAAGGAGCGTAGTGTGTTGATTGGCTACAGCAATCCTGCTGGCGACGCAAGTGCGAGCATGTGTGCTGCCGAAATGCAGAGTGAAGTCCAGGTGGTGATGCAAGCGTGATGCACCTCGCGGCGTGAGTTCTCAATCCTGACCGGCGCGTGGATTAATATTGGTGCCAAGGGCTGGCCCAATGGTGTGGTCCGGCTCGCACAACTCGCGGTGTGTCATTGAATGTCACGCACACATAGTCTAGTACAGGTTAGAGTACTAAACGGTCGCATCTAAGCGCATGTGCAGGGTATGCGGGCAGCTCGGCACCTGGTCCTCTGGGAAAGACGCGCACTGCGGAGAAGGCCAGCTGAAAGGACATGAAACAACCCATAAATTTGCTATATGCCGTCCTCAATCGTACTCTTTGACTTGGTTAGAGCTTGCGGTGGGATCTGGGTAACAAGGCGAAGTTCAAATGGAGGTTCGGTGTATGACGCAATGTGCGGTACTTGCCGATGTCATGGGAACTTCCGATTGTGCCATGATTCTGGGTGGTCACGGCTCACACACCTTCGCCTCCCCGCGTATTTTTTGAAGATTGTAGCTGGATAAAGACTGTTTGCATGACTATTGATTACGTCGTAACTCATTTGCAGCCAGGAGAAGCAGTTTTAGTGAAGTTCTACTGCGAAAATGGATGCGAGCTCGAGGAGGTATATTTAGCCACCGACTAGGCAAATTCCGAAGATCGGCTCAAAGCAAAGGGACGGCACATTCGTGACCGTAAAGAAGGTCTCTCTTCCTCTCCCGATTTGAGATTTTCACGCACCGGAGCGATTGAATTTGACTCACCGGCGTGTATTAATCGAGCGGCAGAGTCTCTACCAAATTTCCTCACAGACTAGCACTGAATACAGGCATGAACCGCGCTAAGGCTCTTCCATAGCTTTTATTACACCACCCGACCTGCTTGGCTGTCAGAAGTCGACTGGCGTGAGAATACTACGGCGGACAAGATGCTCACTCATAACAAAGCCGTCGCTCCTGGTAGTCGGTGATGCAGTGCATTTCAACATGCAGAGTACGAGGGTCGTGGTTGACGCTGACGGCGTATTGACTCTGCGCGAGCTGTAGATCGAAGCTTTCTCCGGTAACAAGATCTACTCGTTTAAATGCGAGTTCTCCTTCAACGGTGATGGAAATGTCAGTTATAGTTGAACATCTCACAACCCACGGGGGTCCGTTCCGAGTCTGAGCTGTGGGTTATGAGAGACCGTGGGTCTCGAGAGAGTGCAACCAATGGTGTTTGTAATACACGGTGAATGGCCCAGAGGGTGAATCATGAAGATGGTGGATTATGAGATGGGCTGATTATGAGAAGTTCGACTGTAATGGAACTTGACCCCTATCTTCCGACTTATCTGCCACCCATCGTAGATCTTCCGGCTCGGCACGACCAAGAGCGTGTCCGTCTTTAGTTGCATCCACAAGCAGGGTATCCCAGATGAGGTTGCAAAGAAGCGTGCTCATGAGAACGTCGAGCACTGGTGTGGCATCTTCGGCGCCGGTCAGTCCTTATGCTCATGTGCCTCCCAAGTCCAACAAACTCGTTCCTCATTTCATTTCAGCTCCTCTATTACCTGCCCTGCTCGCCTGTGTGCTATCTGCCCATCCTGTATCTCGCTCTGTGCGACATTGCTTTGGATTCATCCTCATCACGCACCCGAAGTGTCCTCCTTCTATGCACCACAGCTCCTCTGATGAGTGTGGGATGTGGTCGAGATTGATCTTGTGACCCGCCCTTTGGTCGGCACCACTGCACTTGGTATGGTAGGTCGGTCATGCTAGCGGCCCGACATTCACAAATCCTAGGCCAGTACACTCGTTGGTGCTCCAACAGATTGCGCTGACAATATCATTGCTCAGACCACGCAAGAATGATGGAACGCTGCGGGCAGACCGGAACCGCACGCGCGGCCCTCCGCCAGGGCGCCATCGACAAGGCAAAGGCCGCCAACAAGGAGATACATTTATGTACCAGTTTGTCGAAAACTTCTGTATGAACAAGAAGAAGATGCCGAAGTTGAGACGGAGCTAGATCGTGTCAGCTCCGCGCGTCTATTTTGACCCTTTCCTTCCTGTTACGCGATCTTGCACTCCACCGTCCGGCTCATGCAGACGCCGCCACCCGCCTTAGGCTTAGAAGGCATGCCGAAATCTCGTGTGCACGGCGCACACATCGCACGGCGCTAAGACAGGCGTGTCACCGCCCGGCTTCGTCGTACTCCAGTTCGCGACGCGACACGCCGTGCCCTCGGCTTGGGTGGACCAGCACATTCGCAGCTACGCCTGGCTAGAAGCTGCTTAGTACTGATTATTCTAACGCTTATTGTTGCCTTCCGTCGTACATGAAACTGTTTCACTACTTCATCAGACCGTCTCGACTGCCCGCCCCGGTCGCCCGTTACAGCCCAGTGACCCCCAGCGACGCCTCCGGCATGATCCAGCTCTTTGGAAATAACTCACTCCGTATGTGGCTTGCCGCTTCATTCTATCACGCATACTACCCCACCAAGATTGGCTTCACGCCACGCCAGCAATGTCGAACATGATCTGGTAGAACTTTGGCGTACATAGGCGCATGTGAGAGCGAGGTGGCCCGTTTCACGCAGCGCTGCGACTTGTGTCGCCCCAGGCTGCCTTGTCAAACACCCACAACATTCGCTAAACTTGTGCTTCGCCTCATTCAGCGCTTCGTCCGTCACTAGCACTGACGTTCCAAGTTCGACCCTCCCAGATCCATTTGCGTTGCACCTCGACCTTCTGCATGCGCTCGAGCGGACGGGCAACGCGTCGATCATGATGACGGCGGGCAGCAGTGAGTTATTATTTATGTTGGGTTGCACACACTAGGGAGATTCGTAGCATGAACGCTGCGACCACTGTTCTACGTGTCGACGTTGGCGGTCGTGGGAGATCATCAACCTGTCCGCTCCCGCGCTGGCTGGGCCATTGTTTACTTGAGGCGCATGCTGACTCGTAATTCGTCGCTTAGGTCAAACGCTGCTCACGCAGAGTCCCACTGTGCAAGACATCGTGCGCGAGTTGGACCTTCCTGTGGGCCAGTGTGAGTGGCGAGGGAGGGAAGTTCGAGGGCGGGTGAGCTGGCTTGGCTGATGCTCGTGTCAAGCGATCACTCGGACTGACGCTTATCTCCGTTTCATCGTCATCGTGATTACAGGTCACTCCTTCTTGACACTCCGCTTGCGGCTGCTTCGTCATTGGTTGATTTGTCGTGTTGGATCGCTCGTCTTCATCATGCACATGTCACGGCTGTCCACCACTCGAACGCTCATAGCGGCCGCACTTGGGGCACCCTCGCTGCACTCGTCAAGGACACACTATACACCCCGCGCCCGCTAAACTGGAGACACCCCACTGCTCGACTTGGCGCCACAGCAACCTGTCATGCTTAGCCACGATCACTGTAGGGCATACCAGCGGGTGCTGCCGAGAAAGAGGTCAAACCAAAGGTACGTTTGCTGTCGTACTTGCTGTGTGCGAGGGAGCGGCTCTGTGGCCACAGCGCATATGTGACATGCGCTGCCGGGCGAACGGTTCACTTTTCCCCTCCTCGCGCCACGTCCTTCTCTGTACTGGGATAGTCGTGCTGATCGTTTGTTTGCACGTGCCGGACAGATGTTCCAGCGCGCAGAATACGCCGGGGCAGGGGCGAAGCCACGCGAGGTCGGAAGAAGAGTCTGACCCGAGGAGTCATGTTGAGCTTGGGTTGCGAGTGGACAGTTATGGCGAGGGATGCTGCGTTGTCGGTGAGCTTTCAATTGCATTTCTATCTTTCTCCTCTCCGCCCTGTTTGCTGCCGTCGCGCCATCTCGATGCCTCGTGACTGTCATGTTGGGTCGGGCAGGTGCTCCGCATCCCAAGCGGTGTACCTGCTAAAGCTGCTGGCCGCTTTCATCCACTCTTGATGCCGGTACTCGTGTCGCATAGTTCCTCGGTGTTGCATAATCCATCTTCTCGTTCGTTTTCTCGTTAGACATTTCTCATCTTCTTTTGTGTGCCGTTTATCCTCATCGCCCTGGCCGTCTCTTTTGATATCTTTTGCCTTGCTGACACCGATCTTTATCAGGTCGCGCAGCTGCACTTCAGCCATCGACCACTCAATTCGCTGACAAACATTTCGCGTTCGGGGATAGCACGCAACACGTCACGCTTTCGTTCGGTGACACGAAATCCTTGGTTCATGCGTTCGCTGAAGAGCCAGGCAATGGTGATGTCGGCCCCTGTGCAACTCGCGCGCGTGACGGCTGACCCGCTATCTCATTTTAGGCATTACTATGAGTCCACGGCGCTGGAGACGCAATGCGCCTTCGCTGTGCCTTGGTCTCGCGCGTCTTTGTCGACAAACCGAGGTACACCGAGGACAAGCTCAAAGACAAGGACGCACATCTCGGCCACTGGCTGTTCGGCGCGACATCGCGGTCATCCCCGCCATCGCCCAGCCCAATACTCCACGCCAGCCCGTTGGCCCCGACTCCCAAGTTACAAAACGTTCGCTTGCCCGATGTCTTGGCCGGGGCGTTCCGGCGATGGCGCGAGCCCGCCCGGTAATGACCCCGCGAACACGCTTAACCCGACGTGCGGGTTTTATCCTCTCATCGGTGTACACTTCAAGATCAGGGAGAGGATGGAACTAGAGAGGGAGACTGCCGCGAGCGGGACTATGAAGGCTGTGGGTGCTGCGTCCGTTACGAGTGGAAGGGAGGGTGTGCAGTCCTTGACTCGAGTACGTGTGTGTTCGGCGACGGCTCTACGGTGTTGCTGATGTGATCATTTAGCGCGGTCGATGAGTAGTAGCGGGCACGAGAGCTGCGGACACGCGCGTCGCAATGGAAAAAGATCATTGAGCACGTAAGTGTCGATGGGACAAACGATGACAGAGATGCGTCGCGTCTGGTTTCGCGTGTAGTTTGGTTGGTGGCTCACGGTCTCTCTTCCTCGCAGACGCAGCATCTTCAAGGCCACATGCGCATTTACCGGCACCGATCGTCACACTCAAGCCAACTGGTGCCGCCTAGCTGCTCACACCTACCGGCAAACGCATAGGCCGGCATGGCAATAGTGACGTGATGCTCAACCTCTTGGGCGTAGCAAGCACGACGAATCAACCCAGAAGTCAGAGTCGCCTACGGCATTCGATGATCCCACCCCGAACTGTCGTCACATTCTGTTTCAACTCGCGTCACGCCTCACTGAGCTCGCTGTCCATCGGCGGTATCACTTGCACCGCCGCGTCGTTTGTCTTTGATACGGCGTTGCCTTGGCTTACTGGTACTGGCACCAAGACGCCGCCTAGGGCCGTAGCGCAAAGATTCGCCGTTTCAGCGCGCTGCACCTCGGCTGCCGTCTTTTGAGCTCGACCTCCCAATCAACACCGTCTTCGCCCAGCCCCGCGCGTGACGCCAGCCCGTCGATCCCTACACCAGATGTACAAAACGGACACCCGCGTGTCGTCTCGGGTGTGATTCGCGGTGGTGCCAGTCCGCCGAGCGATAACCTGGCGAGCATACTCAGCCCGACGCGTGGGTTTCACCCGCTGATCAGTGTGTATTCATGGTCAGAGAGAAGATGGACAGGGAACACACGCCTGCGCCGAGTGTGACCGCTGTGGCTGTCCATGTTGCATCGGTTACGAGTGGAAGAGACGGTGTCTATTCTTCAGGTACGTATCCGTCACCGCCGATGGGTTGATCGTGAGGCTGAAGGCATCATATAGCGCGCTCTCCAAGTAGCAATGAGCGTGGGAGAGCAGGATCGGATGTTGCGATGGAGTAGGGGACCAAGAAGAACGAGAAAGGGCTACCCAGCCGGCCAGTCACGGGTGGCTCGATGAATGGAAACGTATCGTCCACGCACATCGCGAACACCGTCGACGCAACCCTCAACGGACATCATCATACCACCGAACGACCGATGACTATGGTAGTCACTGCCTCTGCCTCAGCGGATCCCGGTACGCATTCTGCCTCGTTCTCGCTCTTGCATTTGGCCGACGATGCGCGACGCGCAGCGCGTACAGAGAGCCCTAGCCCTGGGCTCTCGAGGGGGCCGTGAAGGCCACATCGTGCACAGGCCGGACGGTGACCGTGAGGATGTGGAGGGCGTGTTCGAAAGATGGAGCCCTCTCGGCGTGAGGTTCGAGATTCACATCGTGAAGGTACGTGCGACGACAACACTTGCTCAACCTCGTACGCTAATGCATGGCTTTCAGGTGCCAATTCTTCCTCTTCGTGGTGTCCAGTTCCGTCGCGTTGCTGGCGATGGCTGGCAGTATCACATGCTCGCGCGTCGGGTCCTCGCAGAGCTCAAGCTGTAACGGTGTATTCCTGCCTTTCGCATTTCACCAAGTCTCGTCACTCTATCTATGGCCCGCTTCTACTCCTCCGTTCTATTGTGTACTGCTACCAATGTGTCACCAAACCGCCATCCTCGTTTGCTCTCCCGCACAGTATGTGCATCTAGTCTGATTACTCGATCTCCTCGCGCATATGGTCGCGCATCCGACGCTCGTTGTCTTGTGCCTCGACTGGCCTCGCCAACGCTCGTTAACAATGTTGCCTTTCAATTCCTCTCCACCTGGTACCTTCTGCCGTTGCTGTCTGCCCCGTGTTCATACAATCTGTATCCTTTGCTCTGTTGCTGCCCTGGATCTCACATCTCCCACTATCCACTCCCTAGCTATTTGACCCGCACATAGATCTCGTGCTCGTTCGTTGCTCGTCCCTTTGGATTTTTCTTTGACCATGCATACTCTTTGATATTCCTCTTGTGACGGTTTGCCCTTCATCTCCTCTGCGTCGTTTGCCGCACATGCCGCTTGCCGCCTATCCATTTGTGTTGCATGAATGAGCTGTCCGGGGTCGGGATCCCGGGTATTAAGACTATGTTTCGTTGCACCATGATGGATAGAAACATTGCTGTCTAATGACGTGCCGTCGTGCAGTTCGTCGCCCGTCTGGTCACAAGTGGCTGACTTTGCCGTTTCCAAGATGACGCACTCGTTCGTCTATGCGCGTGTCTTGCGCTTTCATTGCGCACATTCATTGATGCTTCTTACTTGAGTACAACCAGTGCTACTGCCCATCTGCTCCTTGGTGACCTGATGCATTATCTATCGCTTTGCCCCTCCTCGCTCGTGCCACCGATCTCACGCCCTTGATTCAAATCTCGTCCTGATTAGGATTTGGCGATGTCGATCTGGACGCAAATGACGCAAATGGCGAGACGAGACTGGAACTGGCACTGAACTCTAGCGAAATGTGAAACGACGGCAATATTGGCGAGAAGAGACCGGTCGCCTTCGAGCGTGCAGCGAAAGATGTGCTGCAGCCGTGCAAAGCGACTGTGACTGTGACGGGCGCGGAGCTGAATTCCTCTTTGCCTCTTTCCAGTAACTGAATTCCTCAACGTTGTGCACCGACGTTATTCTGCGTGCGCGCATCTTCTGATCTACTCTCTATCACTGCGCTTGTATTACGCAAGGAGCCGTTTGCGCATGCGCGTCTTTGTATTCCAGCAGGAGCTCGTGACGACACCCTTGCTGATCGGGGCCCTCATTCCTGAGCTCGAGCATATGCTATTACGACGATGACCAGAATAAAAATACACCACGGTGGAGAGGTTGAGGACATCTGGGGTGTAGTCATGCGACGCGAAGAGGAGAAAAGGCGATAGGTCGATTGGGCGGTAGACGGAACAGGAGCGGACAGACAGATGGAAAGAGGAGAAGCCGGCACAGACTCGGATGAGCACGCCACAGGGAAGGCATGAACTAGCAGGACAGAGAGATGAGACCGGCTGGTAACCGATCCCGCGGGCGCGCCACGCGGCGGACGCGCAAAATCGGTAGCGAGGGGGCAGGCGTAGATGAACAGAGTGTGGGGTTCATGGATCGAGATTGCAGACAATAGCAGCAGCGGCAGACCCGA
>Ga0247815_10001670_pt1 | contig 16907 bp, 19 predicted proteins | sample UWRJL194509B1_FD_181014 | JGI IMG/M metagenome (GOLD analysis project Ga0247815, IMG submission 181014) | Plant litter microbial communities from Arlington Agricultural Research Station in Wisconsin, United States - UWRJ-L194-509B-1 | ecosystem: Environmental > Terrestrial > Plant litter >...
AACCTGCCACAGAAGGACTTGCCGCGACCCTCGAGACTAGTCGGGCTGACGAGGCCGGGACGGAAGGCAAGCTGGTAAAAAATAATACCGTTGCGCTGATTGTGGAGAACTGCACGGAGTGCAACAAGGAGCTTCCTGGTGAATTCTTTGCTTGCATGTCCTGCCCCGGTGAGTCAGCCACGAGCTTTACCATCTACCCACTGACAGAAATTATATCTGCAGAAAGCGACAAGCCGATCCTCATTCTATGCGATGAGTGCGCATTCAAGCACGAGCTCACAAAAGTAGGTTTTCACCATTCTTTTGCCGACCATTTCTTGGTCCTTGTCCGCAACCGCAATGCTTCGTACATCCACGGCGAACCGGAGCCGACTTCGAAGAATAAGTCTGAGGAAGAAGAACCGACCATCAAAAGCTTGCAGGCGCAGATATCTAGGATGCTCGAGTTGATCGAGAAGCCGAAGTCGAGGGATAAATCTGCGGACGCAGAACCAATTATCCGAAGCCTGCAGGCACAGATGTCCAAGATGCTCGAGCTGATCGAGAAGCTGACAGCTCGGGTTGCTCCTGAGCTACTGAGTAGCCACTTTGCAGCGACTTAGTTTACGAAAGCCTGGGCACAATGTACACATTTCTTCAAGTTTTGCAGCTGAAACTTGGAACTCTGGATCGACGACTCAAGAAATCATGTTCGGCTTCACCCAAGACTCAGTTGAAACAGATTTAAGAGGCAGCTCGGAGCAACGCGAGCTCAACTTGTCACCGGCGCGAAGCGTGCATGTGTGCAGCTTGTCAACACGGCAACCTATCCAAGCGAACTCGGGGTGAGAAGATTGGCAATAGCTCGATAGGGAAGAAACAAAGCCCGGCGGAGCTTGCCTTCGGAGCGAATGGGAAACGGAGATACGAGTGCTTGAATTTTGCCCGACATGTCGGCGCCCTGAAGTCACGGATGTTTGGCCGCGCAGTCTTCGGCTCGACAAATCAATCGGTAGGCTTGGTCGTAATTGAACGTTTTGGATGACCGAATTTGCCGGTTCGGGCTATCCCGCGCTCTCTGCCTCATGCCGAAATTACTCTGCACGTCTCCGCCTGGCATATGTGCGTTTCTTAGTTCTCGCTTGTGGCAAAAAGTTTTCGAGAGGCAGTCCATGTCTGCGCATATGTCTGTGGCGACCGAGTGGATGGCTGTGTTATTGCGCTCGTTCAGACCGTGAATCCAGCAGATTGGTTATCGCGAGCAGTCTCTCCGATATCACGGATGATATCTTTTGTTGATTCAATCCGTCCAGCACAACGCCCTGCAGCCTTGCGGCTGTAATAGCCCAAACGGCAGGGTTTGCCTCTCGTGCTTGAACAGATGCCGTATCGATCACGCGTCCCGAAGCATGCGCGAGTCTGCTAACCTGCTGATTTGCAGGGACTGCTGCCCAGATTGGTGTGCATTCACAGCAACTACATATGGGGTGCGTGTGCTTTGTTGGTGTGGCGGCGACACTCACATCGCACATATCGCCTCATCTAATGACTGTTGAACTTCGTTCTTTGTCCATTCGTGAGCTGTATCGATCTTACACTATTTTAAGCTTATCTAATTGCATTCGCAGAGTTGGAGTGGGACGCACAATCCCTTGTGGTCTCAACCAACCGTCGTGCCCTACGGGGACCCCTGACCGCAAGGGTCCAAACGCATCCCAATACGGACATTTCTTCTTCTTCACAGTGGCATCGGTGATTCGCTTGACACAAACTATGCCCTGCGCGTTAATCGCTCTATATATCACCGGTCGCAAGACTGCAGCGCGTTGGACTGTTGTCTTCCCCATCCCCTCGGAGTGGTCAATCTCAAAGTCGTTGCTACAGAGTAAGCTGACCCAATGCTCCCACAAGAGTATCAAACACTCAGGCGACTAGTATTTCGCAGCTTCCCTCCTCATCACGAGACATGGATCCTCCAGACATCTCCCTGACCGTCGACAATGGCGACCGCATATCAAATGTTTCGAACATCTTGGCTGCAGGTTCCGCCCACCAAATGTCTAATGCAGACCAGAAACTCCAGATGGCAGGTCAGTAGTCAGGCCATCGGTGTGCCATCGTTCCGTTCACAGGGATGCTCACCTGTTGTTTCCGTCGTTGTCAGAGAATGCGATCTCCGTCGCCACTGGTCATGTCACTGCTGCTCAAAGTTTCTACGCAACCAACAATACGGCCATCAACGAAGCCTTCAAGGCGGTCGGCACTCTTATTGCGAGTGATGCCACGAAGAAGCTCACGAGCGACGTCCTCCACGTCGCGAAGAAGGTCATCGGTGCTCTAGACGCTGTTCAAGGTGTCCATCCTTTCATCGGAGGTACTACTATTGCTCTCTCTATAGTATAGCGAAGTTGCTGACGACGGTTCCCACAGCTGCGGTGCTCATTTTCAAGGGTGTTATCGCTCTCGGTACGGGGCTACTGGCTCCAACTATGAACTCAGTCACTCACATTGACCGCAGAGATGAAACGACGCGCTAACGACCAGCGTGTTAGCGGTCTGATCCTCACAGCCACCGACATGATGAGCGAGCTTCTGTCGTGCGTCTCTTCGTCGTTCATTGCTGCCCCTGGTGTATTAAGACTATGCCTTTACTTAGCCTCAATAACCTGAGCGACCCCGACCAAACGCTTCCCAGCGGCCAGACCATCCGCGGTCGCTTACAAGTCATCCTTGAACAGGTATATATCACCACTTGTGTGGTGCCAAAATGTTGACCGGCTTCTAGGTTCTCAGCACGATTGAGGCGTGCGGAAACGCAGTCGACAAGTATCACAAGAGCAAGACTATCAGCAAGTTCTTCAAGGCGATGGTGAGCAACTGAGTCTGCATGAGTTCAAACTCTTAGCTGAGCCACATTCAGTCATGGGAGGAAAAGTTCGAAGGCTTCCTCACGAGCTTTCAGAGCCTCAAGAAGGATATCAAGAACGCCCTCATCATCCGCTCCGCACTTCGCATCGAGGATGCCATTACCAGCATCGAACAAGTCGACATCAAACTCGACCTCATCCTGAAGATGATCCACACTCGGCCCAAGATAGACGAATATATTGCGAAGGAGGTTGCCGATCGTGGCGGCGCCGACGTTGTTCTGAACAACAGCGTCAAGATCAAGGAGGTCACGGACGAGATCGCAAAGAAAGGTGCCACGGGGATAGAGAGGAGCAGGAGCGAGGACAAGACTGTCGAGGCATCTCTCCTGCACGAACTGCGCACTCCACTCGAAACCCAGTTGGAGGAAAACAGACAGCTGTACCAGGTTTCACTCGAGCTCGCGACGAACGAGATCAAGGACGCCATCAAGCACTCCGAGACTCGCATTCTGCACGCATTCAACAAGGGTGCCTACGTCCGCGTGAAGGATCCGGTAAGTGCATCCATATACGACGATCTCTTTTAATCAAATCCGTGTACCGCAGCATCTTCGCTACGTCTGGCGTGCCATGAGGTGGTCGCCCTCAGTTCAAGTGAAATACTTAATCCCCGCCTTGTACGACTACTTCAGCGAGCAAGTTGGCTCTGCGACCAGAAAGCGCGACACGTCGGACAACACTATCAGCGTACCCCCATCTCCCAGTCTTACTGCGCAGATAGCTGAGGACGACGAGGAACCCTCTGCACTGTCGAACGAGGATGAGTGGTGCCTCAAATACCTCAGCATTACCTACGTGCCCGCTCTCAGAGATACATTCGACGATAACGCAAACGGCCTCGTCAGCGTTCGCGAGGTGAACGAGTTTGCCCGAAGCAAGAGTATGCCGGAAAGCTGGAGTATCCTCAAGCGTCTCGCGTACGCGGCAATTGGTGTGTATTTCTACCACGTCTCGGCCACGTTAGACCAATTTCGCTTCAGGGTGGCGGCTCGAGCTGTGGCGATACGGCCAGCTCATCCAAAAGATTTACAACACAATGATTGATGATGCAAACCTGGTTCTGTCTGGTAGGCATTATTGCTTGTGAGCCATTACATGAACTTGATCATTTCTTGCACAGGAAACCGCAATTCCGTCCACCGTTATCTCGACCTTTATATTCATCACAGTAAGTCTAATTCCCATTCAAAGCTATTTTGAATACTCATGCTCCGGCGCAGGGGTGAAACAGCTCGCCCGCGGCATTACAGATGTCGAATGGTCCAACTCCCCAGAGGTAGCAGAACTTGTAATAGAGCGCGTCACCCGCCACGAAGCACATCTGGACCAGTTGCTAGCACGACTTTGCTACGAGATCCCGTCCGTCGAGTCGATGACTCTCTACTTTGACAACGATCACGTCGAGCATGTAAGTAGTGGAACATATGATAGCAGCAATCACTAACATATTGGGATTGCCTCTTAGTTCCTCATGCCCGTCATCTGGGTCCTGCTCCTGCGCCATGCCAAACTGATCAACTTGGCTACGAAGATTCAATTTGATCGTCGAGAACTTGAGCTTTGTGGAACCACGCTTGCAGTCGTGCTTGATTTTGCCCATATGAGGATGAAAACGCTGGCAGGTCTGTGCCTGCATCGCGTATTCGTGAAGACCCTAATGTACCGCAAACAGAGACCCTCCAGCAACAGGGCCTAGACGTCAACGACAAGTTTGCGACGTTTTATGGCGGTCTGGTGCGTTTCTACGCATCGAACCTGATCCAATTACTGACGCGGCTCATTCAAGTATCGTATCTACTACGACGAGTCGAAAATGCCCGACGAATTGGAGTATTGGGACTCGCACCAGGATGTCATGGATGAAGCGTCACGGGCGATACTCAAAACCCTTGCCGATGAATCGGATACACGCTTCGGCTCACTGGACCCGATTAAAATTGCCTACGGTCCCGACTGGTATATGTATGGCGGTCTCGCATATTATCAGGAGCAAGGGATGTGCATGACCAACCCATCCAAGCTCTCGCCAATTCAGAGATTCCAGCGTGCCGCCAATCATGTCCTCAAGAAGGTCCAGCAGACTCGCCGCTGGGAATTTTTGAGGGCTCGTCGTGCCGCCATCAAGGAATACGAGACCATCGCGGTAGCCGCGGGGCTCGACAGCCTTGCATGGATGACAGATGGGCCGCGATACCTTTCTGAAGCTGATCAGAAGACGTTGGATCGTTTGGTTCTGGTTCTTGCTCCACGAGACCTTGCATACTGCCGTGCCAAAGGTGAGATCGAGATGAACAAAACCTACACTGTCCACCTGAACGTGTGCGTCTGCCCCGTATTTGCAGAATGTAATTCACGCTGACCAGAGTTGTGCAGGTCCTGCGACGGATGTCATCGTTCACCCATAACGAATGTCTGTTACGACTGTCTCGACTGTCCACAGGGTAGGACCTCCATGTTTGACGGTTTGGCGAGTGATTGACGGTTCTCACAGCCGATTACCAGTTGTGCTCCGACTGCGTGAAGTTGCCCACGGAGCAGCACGCATATCCGTCCAACACGCACACACTCCAACACAACATGTACCTACTCAAGGCGCCAATCCCGGGTTTTCATTCCCAACGTTTGCGATTGCGTCGCAATACTATTGCAAATGCCGTGCCGAGGCATGACGCGGGCGGCATCAAAGAACCTGGCTTGGAGGGAGTGGCCGTGACCCCCAAGACTGGTGGGGCTTGCGAGGCTGAAGGCGGCGCGGTCAGCAAAAGTACCGTTGCACCGATTGTGGAGAACTGTACAGAGTGCAACAAGGAGCTTCCCGGCGAATTCTTTGCTTGCAAGTCCTGCCCAGGTGGGTCGGTCACGAGCTTTACCATCCAACCCACTGACAGAAATGCATCCGTAGAGAATCGCGATCCCATCCTCATCCTGTGCGACAAGTGCGCTTTCAAGCCTGAACTCACCTGTTTGTGGTACCACTCATATCTAGCCGACCATTTCTTGGTTCTTGTCCGTAACCGCAATGCCTCGTACATCCACGGTGAGCCGGAGCCGGAGCCTGCGCCAAAGACGAAGGATAAGTCTGAGGACGAAGAACCAACTATCAAAAGCCTGCAGGCACAGATGTCCAAAATGCTCGAATTGATTGAGGAGATGCGTACCTCGTTGGCGGCCTTGACTCGACCTGCTCCTGAGTAGCTTGACAACGACCTTGTAATACTTACGATGCTAAACCTTGAGCAGAATTCATGTATTCCTTTACACTAACGATTGGAACTTCGACCATTAAATCGATGACACGAATATTTATGTTCGAGGTCTTGAGTTTTGGCCAGAACAGACGCGCCAGATGTTCAAACTTGAGACTTCACCACACATTGGTGTCGTGCGCTGGGTCCCTCTTCATATATCGGATATCTTGTATATTCTGCTGGCCTGTCATCGTTGCCTTCGAAGCCACAGGCACAATGGGTGTGGCTTCAAGCACCTCAAGCACGAAGGACCTAAGCCTGAACAATGTTGTCGATACGGTCGCGATGCATTGAAGGAGAAGATGTGTGAGGAATATTCAAAACAGTTGCGCGTTGTCGTATCACGAGCACTTGCGTGAGTGAAGGCGATGATTCAGGCAGGGTATGATAACAAGGTTCGGTTTGGTTATGAGGCCGCGATGAGCCTGTTCACCAGTTAGGTGACTGACTGTACTCCATCGAAACGCTGCCACTGTTCGTAAACGCCATCTCAGGCTAGAAGAGGATTGCGTAACCGATCGCTCAGCCTAACCAAGCGAGCTCAGGGTGTAAAGATCGACAACAGCTCTACAGAGAAGACGCAAAGCCTGGCTAAGTTTGCCTTTGGAGCGGATGGAAAAGGTACGAGTAGATATAGTTTTGCTAAACGGTGGCGGCGCCCTGGAGTCACAGATGTTTGGCCGCGCAGCCTTCGGCTCGACGAATCAATCAGGAGGCATGGTCGTAATTGAACTTTTTTGGATGTCCGAATTCGCTGATTCGGACTATCCCGCGCCTTCGCTCTCTGCCTCGTGCCAAAAATGCTTGCTGCTACTCTACGCACCACCGCCCGCCCAGCGCGCGTGCTCCGACATACCCGCGGCTTGGCCGTACCTGCGCGCAACGTAGCCTCTTCACCTTCCGCGCCGCCAGTTCAAACCTACCCGGGCAAAGCGGTCGTTCAATCCCTCGTCGCGCAGCACGGTACCAACTTTGACGCGCTCCTCTCCTCGCTTCCATCGGCCGTCCGTCTCCACAAAGTCGCTTCTTCGCCCGAGTACTTTGAGGCGCTCGCGTCGGACGTCCTCCCACGCGGTTTCTTGTCAGTCTCGCGCGTTGAAAAACTCGCGAAGAGCGTCGGAGTCGACCCAGACGCGCCTGCAGCTGTATGGTTGGCTGCAGCTGAACGTGCGACTGGGTGGCGTACGGGTCCACATGTCTCGGGTGGCGGGATTCTGGGGCGGGAGTTGAGCGAGAAGGAGGTGGAAGAGGTGGGGAAAGTGTACGAGCGTGCCGTGACGGCATTTGCCAGGACCGCCGCGTCTAGGAGCTCTGAGTCAGAAGGCAACTGGGAACGTCAACACCTCCTGAGTCTCTTACACGCTCTAAGTCGGTTTGCGTTGCTTCCATCCCGCGACACTCTCATCCGCACCGTCGTCGACGCCTCCTCATCCATCACCTCCACGACCCACCTTTCGCGTCCTGAATCCGGGGTTGTCCTCTCAAAATCGCACGAGGAAGCACTCTCATTCTACTCCGAAACCCGCTCGCCCTCCCTGTTCAAACTCATCGCAAACCTCAGCCTTGCTGACACACTCGTCCTTCCTCCCTCTCTCGCCGTCACACCCTTCGCCCCATCCAGTCGCGCGGCATATCGAGCAGAGAGCGCCCAACGCCTCGTCAAAGCCGCACGCCTTGTCTGGTGGACGAACCTTCTCCCTGTCTCGCGTGTCTTGCGCGGAGTGTCGTTCGAAAAGGACGCAGAGTATGTTGGAGGCGTTCAGAAGCAGATCGCAGCATGGACTGAAGAGATGAAGAAGGAGTTTGGGCCATTACTCGGGGAGGGAGAGGGGTTGGAGGGGAATGTGGCGTTCAAACATTTGGAGAAGATGGGTGGCGAGCAGGAGTGGAATCAGTGGTTCTGGAACCAGGTCGGGCAGCCTGTGGCGACGCAGAGGGCGAGTACTTAAGGCTCAGCTCGGCAACCCGATGTAGCGGCAAGGCGAGTTTGTGGCTGCCACGAGGTCGATATCGCGACGAGGCTGGCGGAATGCTGCTTGCCGGCATCTACATCCCGATGTACACAGAAACAAATATAATTAAGCTCAATTTTCAATACATCTTGGATGGTGCAAGTACCGAGGCAACCGCAATAGGATTCCGTACATCTTCGCGTGGCCAGCCTGCGTCTGGCCAATCAGTTACAGTGACTCAAACAACCTTTCAAGTGTTTCGCGCTCCGACGATGTTTTGTACACAGCTCCGTAGATAGCGTATGTAAACATTGTTCCTTTTATTTATAAATAGTCATTACTGTTACCTATATATCCTGTCTAAGAGAGAAGACAGGAAAGTGTGTTTGTTGATTCTTCTGCAGTGTAGTTCTACGATACAGCAGTTGTCGAAACATGGTTCATGTGCACTCCGCCGGTGAGAGAAAGTTATTCGACAGGAGGACCCACCGCCGGGCGGCCATACTTCTGCTATTTCTCATCGAGACACTTCACCCAAAGCTCTGATCGCCCACCAAGCTGCTATGAAAGGTTTCAGTGCACTGTAGAGTACATGTGCACAGACTTTCAACTACTTCGCGATATCGTACAGTCACAGAGGTTCGAATTTGCCGCAAAGACTTCATCCCTATCACGAGGGAGTTCAAGCACCGGGCAGCTGTATGCCATTTGCCTTAATGGACTCGGCATGTTTTGCCATGGCGAACGCGTCGACGAACCGTTTCAAGAAGGAGATCCTCAACTTGCTGTCCTCGCCAGTGCGAAAATGTGCAAGAACAACCATGTCGCTCTCCATGCTCTCGCCCCAAGTTGTCACGGAGGTTTGGTGGACCTATGTGTTGGCACCACATCAGTGGGAGGTCATCTATCGATTGGTGTGACAAGACTTACGAAAGCCATAAGGCTGCCCGGCTGTTCAACGTAGTCGTTGATCTGAACCTGTTCACAGAGGTTAGCCTTTACGATTCGCTGCAGAGTGCGAAGACGTATATGAACCTTACTGCCATCCGTATAAATGTTGGCCCGGGAACCCTGCATGATGGCGACAAACCCAGTCCGAGAGGTATCATTGCTACGGGGAACGCTGCGCGGGAGGGTTTCTCGATGGAAGTCCTGCTCTAGCAGTCAGGCCTGGCTACCGAATTCGCAAACACAGCAACTTGGCCAAGTTGTGGCCTGAGACGCACGTCCGTGAACTTCTCGGCAAATGTGGAGAAGTCTCCCTTGGACCAATCGTCGATTGCCGACCTGAATAGCGTGAGTTGCTCGGAATCTGGCATTGAAATGGGTGGTGGCAGCGGAAGGACGTCACAGTCTGGATGGAAACTTGGGGCAAGCGCGTCATGTGCGGACTAGTAATATATAATGCTGTAGCCTGACCCTGACGGGGGCAAAGTTAACGACACCTGCGAGCAGAAAACCCTAAAAACATGGACAAGTTTTTGCGCTACGTCATTTGGCCAAGTGAAGTAATTATCCGGCCCCTCACAGTACGGAGTCGGATGTAGGTGATAAGATCCCTCAGGGTATTTGCAATTGCTCGCAGATGCCTTCCACTTTATGGTGTGATTTGAAGCTTGATGAACAAGATCACTCTGCACGAGCTCTGGCGCCAAACCTCCATCTGGCTGGGGCGTTTGATCGTAGCTCTTGTGATGTGGACTGCACGTTAGGCGGTCAGCATGTCGGACACCCACGCTACGAAGTCGCGACGTCAAAATTAGTCCATGATGACAAATTTGATGTTAGCATCATATTTAATGAAGCATGGACGCATTAAGAGCTTGAAAGCTCACGAATTTTGCCTGCAGAAGGCGGGCGCACTTTTTATGGCGGCGATTGAAATCAACATTATGACCCTCAAGCCCTCGTGATACCGATCGCGCTCTGATACATACCCTTGAGCACCGGGCTCTGCATTATGTGATGCCAATTCTGCAAACATTTGTACAATGGCTATGGAAGCCTGCCGCTGGACTTTGGCGCGCCGTCGATAGATATATTTTCCCTCATGTACTTCCGCGCAGAACATAGCAGTCACGAGCTCTTCAACGTGTTGGACCCACTCTGCGTCTTTTATCACTACATCTAGCTAACGAGCTTTTGTCATCTAGTCTGGTTCCTTCATGCTCCACCGACGCAAGGCGTACCATGGCTCTTTGCGACGTCTGCCTAAGACCTAAATATCATTATTCCTACCCGACGTCGGTCTGTCTAGAACATTTAACTTGAAGTCTCGTTTGACGAACTAGGCCGCAGGTCTTGAATCAACTGTTCTACAGGAGGTGAAGTGCAGTTGTCCTCGGACTGTCATGTGTCTGGAAAGCCACATGATTTGTGGCGCAGTTTGTTTAACTCACAATCATCCCGCAAGATCTGAGCAGCATTGAGATACAGACGAATGTTGATGCTCCCCGCAGTTCGATACTCTCGTCCGACAGTAGTGACGAAGCATGGCAAGACGCCGCATCATACTTCGCCTGACCGCATCCGTTGTTCGCGTGCCCAGTGTGGAACTCGATATGCCGTTGGCCGAGGCAGCGGTCATCGGTAGACAGATGTACGATAGCTCAGGTGATGTACTGCCCTTTTCGCAGATGGCCAACGTTATAGTCAGGTTGACGTGCAGCTCGCTAGTGGCGGCCAGTCTATTTGTGCCGGCGAGAACATCGTGCGTGGGCGCGTTCGAGTAGAATGATGCAGGTCGTGGCTTCAGATTCGGCAGGGATTCGTATACATACAAGGAATCAGACGAGATCGATGGTCAAAGGCCATGGGGAGCGGAGGAGCGAGGTAAGATGTAGTCACGCCGCATAGGTGGAGGGAGCTGAGCGTGGCAAGAGGTGGAGGTGGAGATGGAAGTGGTGGCAACGTAAAGGTGGGAGGGCGACAGATAGAGACCAGAGCGAGGCGTGGGAGGGACGTGAGACTAACTTACTGCGTGGTTCCTATGTATACACGGTGCACCGAGCAAGAAGCGTGTGCGATCGATACCGATCCGAAGTTTGTCGGTAGGCCCAAGAGTCACCGACGGGAGCCGGACAGTGCAGACCGCCCTCAAAACGTCGAGAATAAGAGAAGGGTAAGGCGAGGCGGGCTTACGCAGCCGCCTTCTCATCAGCCATTTCGGTGTCGCCCGCGGCGTCCTCGCCATCAGCGTCTTCGTCCATTTTGTCGTCGTCTTCAGCCGCTGCGGCCTTAAGATCACCACCCGACTCGGCGAGCATCTTCCTGCAGGGCCGGTTAGCGCCGTTGGACGACAGGTTGATGGCACATGATTAGAGACGAACTTGTAAAATTTGGTAACGTCGGTGCGCTCCTTCTTCGACTTATACCGTTGCCCCTACGAAACAGGTTAGATATCGAGATGACCATAAAATAGTGGCGAGGCCAACCTTCAAAATCTTGCTATCAGAGGCTAAACGATGACAACGCGAATGAGCGAAAATCGTCAGCAAAAAAATCCAGCACGCACCAGTGCTCTCATTGAACGTTTGAAGCATTGGGCCGGGAACCCAGCTCCTGTTAGGGGGCGCGAGTGATCAGAATATGGTTCGAGCATTAAACCGAGCTCGAACCGACGCACCACGTGACAGAGTCCTTGTTACCAGTAAACTTCACGAGATGGACCTTGTCGCGTGCAGCGTTATCAGGCTTGGAAGATTTGACCTTGGGCGGGATGGTCTTGTCGTTCTCCTCGACAATGGTTCCCGGGTACCATGGGAAGCCGGCTGCCGAGCGATCGAGTTAGCGTCAACTCGCGCAACCTCGCGCAGAGATGAACGTACTGATTTTGGCCCAAACTGCACGTTGACAAAAAAATTCGAGCATAGTCTCCCCGTCAGTGGTGTGTTGCATGCCCGATAAGTTGAACCAGCATACCAAGGGACCCGCCGGGAAGCGTCTTCCTATTCTTAGGGATCTTGATTGGGGCAGTGAGCGGAGCAGGGCCGGTTGGTGTCTTGCGGGCAGCCTTGGGGCGAGTTGACCTCGCAGCGGGAGTGGGTACTGCAACCGATGCGCCAGGCTCAGCGGGCTTCTTGAGCTCGCGCACAGGCCTGGTACGCGTCGCCGCAGCCGCAGGCTTGTCGGTTGCCTTCTTGGTCTTGCTTGAACTGGCGGCGGCCGCAGCACCCTTCTTGGCTGCTGCGCCGTTTGTAGTCTTGCTCTTCGTTGTTGTTTTGGACTCGTCGGCCTTCGCGGCGGCAGCCGATACGGGAGCAGTGGCAGTGGCAACAGGGTCGGCCATGGGTAGCACGTGGAGGGGAAGGTGTTGGAGACTGGGAAAGGGACGTTCAACTCCGCTTTAAAACGGGCCGTTTGCTTCCATCCGGAACCAGACCCCTCTCCGGTCAACCCAATAGAAAGACAACACCCAGTACATTTACACACAGATATCCTAGACAAGCGTAAAGATAGGCGACAGCATGAGAGCGACACACATACAAAGCAAGTAACTAAACACGAAGAGAACATGCACATCACCGAGACAAAGAAAGTCATGCCACAACTAGTCCAGCTCAATCTAAACAACCTTGACCCCGCTCCGCTGTTCATAAATCTCGATGTCCTTGGTGTTCCGAGTGAGGAAGCGCCACAGGTGCACCTTCTTCTGTTGACCGTACCGGCGTAACCGACCAATCGCCTGTGTCTCGTTGGCATCGTACTTCTCTTGTGTTGGCGCAAGAAGTGGCGAGACAAAGATCGCATGATTCGCGCAAGTGAGATTTCTACAGTTATTACGTCAGCGGAAACGTTGACAGTCGAATATGAGAAAGGGGACTTACGCTCCGCTCGCGCTCTCGTCCGAGACATTCAGCAGCAACACCCGGTGCTTCGAGTCCTGGTCTTGGAACTCCTCCAGGTTCTTGCTCTTCTGATGCGCGCTACCGCTAATCTCGAGGAACTTGACTTTGTGCTCCTTCAACGCGATAGCAACCTTCTTCGTCAGGTCTGGGAACTGGACGAAGACGAGGATGCGGTCGTCCTTCGGGATCTTGTTGCTGCAGAGACAATGTAGTCAGCAACCTGTCTGCATGCCAAACGGCACACCAGCGTACTTGATGTAGTCAACAATCTCCTCGATCTTGCGCCCAAAGTGTTTGCCATCGTGTACGCCATCGTCCGTCCCGAGGGTGTGCGCCGGTACGATGTTGGCCACCCGCGCCGCGTCTCTGCATTTGCCTGACGCTGCGAACACGCACTCTTCCTTGTCCGCGAGGTTACGCACGCACTCGCTGCACCCCATATGCCCGCAGCCCGACAACAGCGATACGTCCTTCAGTCCGACTGTCTTGCTGCACTCCGGGCAGACAAGCTGGAATGAGCTGCCCTTCGCTTGCACCTCGCGGACGGCGGCGAAGTAGCGATGCGAGCGCACGCGTCCAGTCGCCTCTTTGATTCCGCGGCGCATGTGGTGTGTCTTCTCGCGCAACGCCCACTCGAGATCAGCCTGCTTCTCCGACTTGTTCTCCGTCTTCTTGGCCGCCTTGCCGCCTTTCTTGCCTGCAGCCACGGCCTTCGACTTGTCCGTGGAGGCAGCAGTAACCGGGAGTGACTGGCCAGACGCTTCTTCCCAGCAGTTCCTTGCAATCTCGTCGGCCTCGGCATCGCCCCAGCCAGCACCATTGAGAGTCGCGATGAACTGCACGAGATACTCGTCGTTCTCGGTCTTGCCAATCTTGCGACGCAACTCAACGGCCTCCGCCATGAGAGTCTTGAGCTCCTCCGTGCATGCGTCGAGCTGATCTTTGCGGCCCTTGACGATGCGCTCGCAGGTCGTGAGGGCGGTGTCTCCGTGCGTGTCGTCGATGTGGAAAGTCGTAGCACGCTTGAGTAGTGCTTCCTCCGCCGAACTTTGTGGTGCGAGGTCAACAGAGGTTGAAACAGTAGAAGCAACAATACGCACCCGCTTTCGCCAATCATGTCCGCGAGCCGTTTCTCGCGATCGCTCTCGGACTTCTTCGTGCGACGGACTGTCATCTCCTGCGCAATGAGCTGATGCTCCAGTTCGAGGTATACGGCGCGCTCGGCTGCGGGGTGTTCGACGATGACATGGTGATCCTCCCACGGAATCTCATCGATCTCTGCTACGTTCTAAGAAAGAGTCTGATAAGCGGGAAGCAACGGCGTGTCGCGCTCAGGACATACTTGGCGAACAAACTGGTCGAGGAATCGCTGTGCGACGGTGAGGCGATGCGCGTGCCAGTCGAGTGTCCGGACCTCGCGGAACGCATGGAACTTCTCGACATCTGCAAGCGGCGTTTTAGCATAGGTCGACGAACAGATAGATGGTTCGACGCACCGGTCTGCTGCATGAGCTTCTTGCGATTGTGGAGGGATTCGCCGATGTCGTCGACGCCAAGGTGAATACCCAGATGGGCCGCAATGGAGCGGACGGCGGCGAAGTCATGAATTGGCGGAGTGCCGGACAAGACCCAGCGGTGGTTGGCGGACAGGTTGGTGACCATGGTGAGCGTTTTACCGTCAACGTAGGTGTACTCGTCGAGTACGATCCGGTTGTATTTAAACATCTCGAAGAGCGGCGCCGGCATCTTGGTCCAGTCCTTCTGTACCGCTGCGCTGCTGAGCTTCTTCTCGACGCGACGCTCGTCCTTCTTCTCCTTCTTCTCCTTGACGACCTTGGCCTTCTTTGCCGCTGGCTCGCCTTTGGAGGGCTTCTTCGAAATGCTCTTGCGCTTGCCGCCAGTCTTAGGCTTCTCGTCCTCTTCCTCTGACTCCTCCTCGTCCTCTTCGTTGCTCTCCTCCTCATCGTCGCTGACAAACTTGACCTTTCCGGCTTTCTTCGCCCCCTTCCCGTTGGTCTTCTTCGTTGAAGCGCGCTTCTTGGACACCGCAATGACCTCCTCGTCCTCCGAGTCGAGTTCCATCTCGCTTGATGCTGCAGAATCTTCGTTGTCCGACTCTACGACGCGACCCTTGCCGGTCTGGCCACGTTTTGATGGGCGCTTGGGTGCCGGGTCGCTATCATGGTTGTCGTCCTCGTAGTCGCTCGACGCCGCCTGCTCTGAAGACTCGTTCTCGTCCTCGGACAGACTGTACGCCTTCGCCTTGGCTTTGGCGGCCCGTCCTGTTGATTTCCTGGCCGCCGTCTTGCCATTTGTCTTTGGCTTCGTGTCCACCATCTCGACGTCCGAATCATCTGTGTTTGGCGCAGTGGAACCCTTCGTTGAATGCGACGAGCCCTGCGAACGACGAAGCAGGACGACTTCCATGACGAGACCAGGTGTCGGTCCGCTGCGCGCAGGCGATGCCTTGACTGGTGCGGGAGGAGATGCACTTTTCTTCTTGGGGACCACTTTGACCGCAGCGCGTTTGGGACGAGCAGCAGACTTATCGTCCTCCTCGTCCGACTTGTTTGCACTGCGGTACTGCTTGCCCTTGAGACGTTTGCTCGACGCGATCCTGGCCTCCTCCTCGAGTCGAAGCTTCTCTGCAAGAATGCGTCAGGAAGTAGCACGATAGCCAAATAGGCAGAAACCCACCGTCTGTCTTCGCCTTGTCCATCGCCTTGATGACATCGTCGACGTTCCCCTCCTTCAGGAGCTCGACCTGCGCAGCCCTCGTCTTCGCAATCTCACCGAGAACCTGGTTGAATTGACGTCCCTCTGCTGGCGGGAGCGAGCCACCAGCGGAGAATTCCTCGAGATTGCCAAGGTATGCTGCTGACTTGAAGATGTTGCTCGCGACCACGACGAGGTCGGCCTTCTTCATGTCCTTGATCGTGACCTTGTTCAAGTTCGACTGCGTCGCAATGACGACGACGTTGTAGCGGTCTCCAGTGAATTTGGTGATCTCCGATGACCACTGACGCGTCAAGTGCGGTGGAACGACGACGAGCGTTGCCTTGATCGTGATAAGACCATGAACGTCGACCTTGGTATCAACTGGGTGGTGCTCCGCCGAGTGATCGATGAGACCGAGTGTGATGGCAGTCTTGCCATAGCCAACGGCGTCCGCAAGAACACCGCCAGACACATGCACAGGACGCTGTGCACGACCAAGTACGCGCCATCCCAATGGCTCGGACACGGCCTCCGCGATCTCCTCTTCGATGAACGTCTGGCGCTCGGCGTACTGTACGTCCTCAGAGCTGATCATCCAGGTGAGCGAGCGGAGTTGCTCTGGGCGAAGTGCAAGCTTGAAGTGTGGCGGCTGCGCGTGCGTCGGGTCCTGCTTGTTGCTCTTCAGCACGAACTTGGGCGGGTCGAGCTTCGTCGCCGGGGTGTAGCGTGTGTCAATCATGTACGCCATGGACTTGGTTGCAGGATCGCCGGGCCGAGTTGGAAGTCGTTCGCGTGCGCGATGCACCAGCGAGACAGGATTGATGCCGATCTGAACCGTTCCCGTGCTGTTCGCCTCATCGTACTGAAGCTGTGTGACGAAGGGTTTCGGGCGCCGCTTGAGCAGCTGCTCGTATCGACCAGCCTCGCCGGGATCCTCTAGACCCTTGGTCTTGTTCTTGATCTTGACGAAAAAGACGCGAGGTGCGGTAGGCGCACAACGCTCGCAGTTGTGCTGGGGACCTTCGCCGCACTTGACTTCAACCCAGCTGCGCGGGTGCTCCTCGAGTTGCGACACGCGGTTGAGGCACCACGAAAGGTTCTGGTAGACCGTGCGTTCCTGGACCGCGTCGACGTCCTTGAACTCGTTGCGGCCCCACTCGGCACCGACGGTACCTGAGAGTGGAACCTTGCAAACAAGCACTGCGCTGGCACTTTCGCAGGCGTTGACGTTTG
>Ga0247815_10001671_pt1 | contig 16904 bp, 18 predicted proteins | sample UWRJL194509B1_FD_181014 | JGI IMG/M metagenome (GOLD analysis project Ga0247815, IMG submission 181014) | Plant litter microbial communities from Arlington Agricultural Research Station in Wisconsin, United States - UWRJ-L194-509B-1 | ecosystem: Environmental > Terrestrial > Plant litter >...
TAGTGGCACGCACTGCATAAGGTCGCCATTAAGCTGGAGAACCATGGCGGCACGCTTGGAGGCCTGGGTGGCGTCGACATCGGGGACGACGATGGAAGCCGTGCTGGACGCGCGCGAGTGACCAGGCCGCTTTGCCAGGCCAGACTGGGGTCGTTTGATGTCCATGCTGACGTCTGTCTTTGCTGGAGATGGAGGTTGTGCAGGTTCAGAGGATGCGTCGATGGCTGGTGACGACTTGGGCGAACTGTCACCGGCCGCGCCGGCCCCATTGGTACTGGCACCATCTACTGCTTGCTCTGTGCCTTGCGCATGCTCTCCAGGTTGGTCTGTAGATGCCAGGGCAGCATTTGAGCTATTAGACGGCTCTGTACTTGTCGCAGCATGGCCTGGTGTTGCGTCGGCATTGTCACTGGGGGCAGGCGAAAGCGAAGAGTCCGAGCCAAATTCGTCCCCCAGTGCCTGTGCCTGTTCGGGAGACTGTGTTTCTGCCTGTGCGGCATCATCTTCAGTGCCGTCATTGATGAGTACGGCGTCGGCTGAAACGAGGCGAGAGGAGCGGTCAGCGGGGAGCACAAGGTGAGGGCAATGAACGGACTAGTAATATCTTTCGAGTCCATTGTAATCAAATTGTGATCGAGTTGGATCATTTAGGGAGGTGCGCGACGCCCAGCCCTGTGCCAGTCCGTGTGACGGTCCGCCTGTTGCCAATCCAATCCGACCGCTCGGCAACGATGGAAGGCCCCGGAACTCCGACGTGGCCATTTTCTTCCCAGGGTCGGAGGGATATGCATATCATCTCTGGCTCATCGTCTCACTAAGAAATATCCTAATACTATCCTATGGAGCGGAGATTTGCATCACTTTCAAGCGGCGCAAAGGGAGCAGCGTGCATGTTGTCCGGCCGCAGCACGTGTGCAGACGCGGGCCGCGGCGAATTCGCCCGCAGAAGTGGCACCAAACATCATGCTCGTCTTATCGCCCCTGCGTCTGGTGCTGTGAGAGCCTGGCTCGCTTCCGCGTCTCGCGTGCTATCAGCCGATCGCAGCCGGCTGAAGGCAGGTCATGCCGATTTGGCGACAATCCCTCGAATCGTCTTTCCCCCAGGATGTTTCACTAAGATATATTATATTCTGTCGAAGCATGTCTACTTGTATACAAAAACGACAGTTCATTTGTCCAACATTAGGAGGTGTGTTTGGGAACATCGGATGCCGGAACCTTAGCGGCTTCGGGACCAGCCGAGCCCAGTCCTCCCTTCATCGTTCAGCTTCGCTCACTCTCTCAAAAAAGGTACGAAGATGTGCCCCTCGTCGACACGCGCGTCGACCACACTGGTCTGACTGCATGACTTGCAGGCATGGGTCGCGTTATCCGGGCACAGAGGCGGTCGCACGCCATCGTACGCAGCTTCCACTGACCTGCGCGCCGAGTGGCTGCTAATTCGCGCGTCCATCCAACAGTTCAAGGCGCACACGCACCACAACAAGTCGCCGGCCAAGCTGCGCCCGCTCGACTTTGCTGAGCGCAACGGCTACATCCGCGGCATTGTCAAAGAAATCATCCACGACGCTGGCCGGTATGTCTTTCGATCTCGACTTGACTTGATCCATTCGAACTTGAGCGCTGATTATCTGCTCGTACTCAGTGGCGCACCGCTCGCGCGCGTTGTGTTCCGTGACCCGTACCGTTACAAGCTGCGCTCGGAGACGTTTATCGCGACCGAGGGTCTGCACACTGGCGCATTCGTGTACTGCGGCAAGAAGGCGACCCTTGCTGTTGGCAACGTCCTTCCCGTCTCGACGCTTCCGGAAGGTACCATCATCTGCAACGTTGAGGAGAAGATCGGAGACCGTGGTGCTCTTGCCCGTACCTCTGGCAACTACGCCACCGTCATCGGCCACAACGACGACGGCAAGACCCGCATTCGCCTTCCCTCGGGCTCAAAGAAGACCATCTCTGGTCGCGCCCGCGCCACCATCGGCATCGTTGCTGGCGGTGGTCGCATGGACAAGCCTCTCCTCAAGGCTGGTCGTGCGTTCCACAAGTACAAGGCCAAGCGTTACAAGTTCGTCTCTCTTCCTAGACTTCTCGCCAGTAGCCCCCTCGTTAACCCTTTGATCCAGCTGGCCTCGTACTCGTGGTGTTGCCATGAACCCGGTTGACCATCCTCATGGTGGTGGTAACCACCAGCATATCGGCAAGGCCTCCACCATCTCTCGCGGTGCCGTCCCCGGCCAGAAAGTCGGTCTCATTGCCGCTCGCCGCACTGGTCTCCTGCGCGGTACCGTCAAGGTCAAGGAGGTCTAGACGATCGACTTTTGTGCCTTCTCGGTCGCGCTTTGCTCTCGCATGCGCGACGACCGCCTGTTTGCCTCTTCATCATCGAGCAAGCAAAAATACAGGCTATGGTGTATGGCTGCTACGATGCTCCTCCATTCCGATATGCAATTCTATGTGCGACGCGGCTTTTGCATCTGATTTTTCTGTATTCTTTGAAATGATTGAGTTGAGGATCGGAGTTGGAGATTGTCCACACCGGATGTATCGTCTCTTGTCTCTTGCGTTCAACTTGGTATAGCATGATCATCGTCCCCAGTGATGTCCTCCTGCTTGTCTTCGAAAACTTGACTGGCGGCGAGTTAGACCAGTGGCCGCACGTGCAGTACGACAAAGGCCGTGCGGCGATGCCATTCTTGCTGGCCGCGGTGTGTCGGGAATGGCGTCTTCTTGCGCGAAGCACCGCGCACCTTTGGTCTTACTTCGGCTTCCCGGAAGATACACTGCAGTACCCTAGGCACCTCGCGAGGTGCGAAGTCCTGCTTGCGATGTCGAAAAACGCGCCAGTGGATGTGGTTCTGTTCTGGGAAAAGCCAATAGTGACTTGGTCGCCATTGGGGCCACATTTATACGCTTGTGGGCTCATAACTCGGGCTATAAGTGATATCAGCGCACGCTGGCGACATGTTCGCTTGCGGCTTCCGCTCGAGCCCATGGAGCTATTGCGCGGGAGCCTGCAGGCAGACCTGCCTGGGCTGCGATCTCTTTCAATGGTTTCCCAGGTGCCGTGGAATTTGATACGAGGCGGCTCACAACTATCGCGCATTTACTTCGAGTGCCTGGACCTTGGCAAAGAAGCAGAATTGGGGCATCAGTCGCTTGACCTTCCAACACTCACGAACCTCGCAATTCTGACCGACACATACCACGGCGACAAGATGTTTCGCAATATCTGCGCTGAAGTTGGTTGGCAGCTAAGGGAGCTGTGCATCCTCAGTATCTGGCGAGATCGTGAAAGTTTGCCTACGCTCAGACTGGACCTTGACATGCTCGAAACTCTCACTGTTGTGGACGGTACATACCTGAATTTCATCCACGCCAAGAACCTCGTAAATCTCAAGATATATTCATGGAGAATACCAGATGTTGTTGCTCCAGCCAACTTCCCACGCGTCCAGTCGGTGACACTATTCGGCGACATCGCCCCGGATTCTTTCACGGGGCTCCGACAGTTGGAAAGCGTCTCTACTCTGGTGATCACGCTGCCCGCCTCGGTGAAGCTGGCGTATAGCGGCACTGTAGCCAAAATCATTCCCGGGACCTGGAATGCTCTTAATGAAGGTCCTGCTGGACCGATCTGGCCACACCTGAAGAGCATCTGCATTCTTAACAAGAACGAGAGCCACAAAGATGGTTATGACCCCGACGGGCTTGACAAAACCGTCAAACAGCGCAACGAGAACCTGGCTCCTAGTGGACAGACCGCACATATTGAAGAAGTATTTGTCGAATCTGCTAATCTAGCCAGGTACTCCTTCATATCTCTGATTTAACATGTAATTCATCTGTGCGACACAGATTTGCATCTGAAACATGTTTAATTTTCGGAATGATTGAGTTGACAATTATCGGAACCTGATCGTGAGGCGTTCGCACCGGATGTAGCGTCTCTTGGCCTCCGCTCAGTGTTCAATTTTCACAGCATGCCCGAATCCGTCCCGAGCGACATTCTACTGCTCATATTCGAAAAAAATTGTTGGCGGAGAAATGAATCAGTGGCCAGACGCGCAGTATGACAAAGAACGTGCGGCGGCGCCGTTCCTGTTGGCTGCTGTATGCCAGACATGGAGGCTCCTTACACGCAGCTCTTCACATTTTTGGACCTACTTCGGTTTTCCCAAGAGCACGTCGCTATCCCCAAGGCACTTGGAGAGGCTTAATGTCCTGCTTGCCGTATCAAGCAACGCGCCAGTGGATGTGGTTCTAGATCTGTTCTGGGATGAGCCCGACTCGGGCTGGTCGCGATTAGAGCCGGATCCAAGGATACATGCATGTGCGCATATTGTTCGAGCGATCAACGACATCGGAGCACGCTGGCGGCATGTACACCTTCGCCTTTCACTCAAGCCAATGGAGCTTTTACGCGGGAGCTTACAATCAAGCCTGCCAGGGATACAATCCCTTTCGATACAGTCTGAGGTACCGTGGAACATGATACCACGTGGGCCACAACTATCACGCCTCTACGTTGATTGCGAGGAGTTCGACAAAGAGGCACGATGGGAGCAAGATTCGCCTGGCCGTCCAATACTTACTAACCTCGCAATTATGGCGAATATAAACCATGGAGAGAAGATGTTCCGCGCACTTAGCGGTTCCGTTGGTCAACAGCTAAGGAAACTGTGCCTCCTTGATATCTGCCCAAGCGGTGGCAATTGGCCAACAATCGAATTGAACTTGCTCGAAACTCTCACTGTCGTGGATGGTTGGTACCTGAAAGTCATCAGCGCCCAGAATCTCTTGCACCTACAGCTGGATGCTTCTTCTCTACCACCATTTGTCGAAGAGGAAAATTTTCCACGCGTTGAAACGGTAACGCTGTTCGACATAATCGACAGCTATTCTTTCAAGAGTCTCAGTCTGTTAACAAAAGTCTGCACTTTGAACATTGCCCTTCCTACCTCGGTGAAGATGTCGAGTGACCCGGGTAATGTCCTGACCTACGTCGCTAACGGAGCCTGGAGTGCCTTCGACGAGCCAACATTTTGGCCGCACCTGCACTGCATTCGCATCCTCGACAAGGACGAAGACCTCGAGGATACATATCATATCACTGAACTTCGCGAGACCGTCAGGCGGCGCAATTATGACATAGCTTCTACTGGGCTCATCGAATACGTCGTTGTACTATGCTAATGGGTCTATTGATCCCACCGTGTAATTTGCCATGTAATTGTAACATTCGTGGGCGGATTTTTCAGGCGGACGGGTAGAATTTGCCGTCGTGGAGGTATCAAACTGCGCAGGACACAGTAGCAGAGAAACGTATCAAGACAACCCACAGTCTCGTCATATATTGCAACCAATGAATACTTGCATGTGAATAGACGCTATCCCGATATCTGGTTTACATCCTATACCCGAAGCGAGGCGAGTGATGATCCCTCTTGTCGACAAATCTTACACATAGGAGGAAGAGAGAGGTATGATCAACGTATGAACTGGCAGTGCGTTCATCGCTTGCCGCTCGCCGCCTTTTGCTGGGCCTCAAGTTTGGCTTTTTCGCGTAACATTGCGCTCCTGTTTGTTCGTGGCTCGATGTCAGGTTTCTTCAGTGGAGCAGCGAGCGCGGAACTGCTGCGGCGGATAGTCTGTGGCGCGGTGCCAATGCTCGAGTTTGAGCGAGAAGAGGGTGCGCCGCTCGTCGAAGCACCACCGTTGAAGGAGCTTGGTGGTGGACGCGCAACAGAAGGTCGCGATGCAGCGGGTGCGAGTGTTGACCGACCTAGACTGGAAGTCGTGCGGCTTGTCGACCCTGGTGTCTTGTCGTTCAAATCCGACGTCGACGATCGTCTCAACGGAACAGACCCTGCGGTACGGAAAGACGATGGCGGGCCGCTAGAATTCGCCATCTTTGCGGCGCGCAACTCAGCTGAGCGGTTTGCCCTCGGCGCCATTGTCGGCGTCATGGTGCTCGCCACGGGAATCGAGTCTCGTCGTTTGTGTCCTGGGACATTGTCAAAGTTCGCTATGCCAGCCTTGGGTTTGTCCATGGTCGAGATGGATTCACGCCTTGCGGCGCCCCACGAAGGCTGTTTGGCAAGCAGATCTTTGTTCTCACGGAGGGCGCTCGCCTTGGTCTGGCGCGGGGCGATCGTCGGTGCGGCGGTGCTGGCAACGGTAATGGTCTGGCTACGCTTGTGGCCCGGTACATCCAAGAAAGTGGCTTGCTGTTCCTCACGCGTACGAGTCGTACGCAGCGCAGGCCGGCGCTCTTCCGTTGGGAGACCTGACGCCAACCATGTCAGCCACCGGCACTCGACGCAAGATTTCGTAGTTTCGGCAAATGCTCACCAATACGCAGCGACGCCGCACGAGTCAATCGAGGTGAAATATCGGGTGCAGCGTTTGAATTAGGGACGGGGCGCGCCTTGAAGCCAGTGCCATTAACCAGCTTGCCGTTCGCGGGATGTCCATTGGCCCTACTCGAGGTGCTGCTCTGCCGGCTGCCAATGCTCTGCACACTGCGCACACTACCGTACTGCCTGCCATTTGCTTGATGTGCTGGTGGCGGCGAAAGTGACACTGGCTCCTCGTCGGGGTCACCATAGTCTTCGTCATCTGCAGTTGGGAATGGTGGGCTGCTCGCGAACAGGGCCGCGATCTGCTCCTCGGCAGTTGCAGTATCGGGAGAGCCGGCGAACGCTGAGCATAAACAATGTCAGGTGACCCAATGTTGTAATTGACATATCATAGCGCACCGTTGTCGTGAATGTCGACACCATACACAGCGCGAAGCGAGTTGGGCTGGTCGATACGCGCGATATCAGGATCGTCAGGGCCCATGAGGGTAAGCCAGACTTCGGCCGCACGCCTGCGCTCGAGAACATAGACCCAGACGGGTTCTCTATGGAACCGTGTCAACAAGCCACCCGACACACTGAGGCGCGCACAGGTCCCACGCACTCTCCGAGCGAATCCGCGTCACGGCCAAACAGTTCAAACAGCGTCTCGCGATCGCCCTCGGGGTCAAACGCCATCTGGCGTTCTTTGACGATCTGAAAGAAGGTCAAGGCGACCGAGACATGAGCCAAGCTGTCGAAAGAGGTTGCCTCCAGCACTGACCTCGAAACCGGCCTCAACGATACTGCGCTCAATCGTGAGCCTGTGTTTAACTGCATGCGTCTTGATTATAGCCAGCGTGCGGGTCAGCGGGATGCGAGGCGTGCCCGGCTGAGGAGAGCGATTCGGCGTTGACGTGGAAGACATGGGAGCGATGTCTTGGTGTTCGGAACGATCCAAAGGTGTAATGTGTTGGAGCAGGTGCTATGTGTGTTTCGCGAATAATTGCGAAACTGTTGCGAGGAGAGGGGTGAGGGAAAGAGAGGACAGAAGGAGAGTCGGGGAGCGCGCTGGTGGGCTGTAGGCGTCGGATGAGGGGCTGTGACGCCTCGTTCGTGCGCACGGGTAAGCAGGAGATCAAGAGTAGGTACAGAGAAGCGAGAACTAGGCGAGGGCGGGCGTCGAGGCACCGAGTTGGTGGCCGCAGGAAAGTTAGGAAGGCAAGTGGAGGCGCTGATCCCGGTCGCCAGGCTGCATCCGGTCGCTTGTCATACCGGCCGCCCTGGGGACGCTCTGTAGATCGCAGAACACAACTTCAGATTCTTTACTTCAGCAGAATTCGGTGGCGCTAAGACTTGTAATGATTTAATTGAGGAGTATTTAGCTGGGAAATTTGGAGCTCCATGTTTGGCAGGTTACCCCAGGCGTCCTAGATGGTTTGCCTCCGACAGCACGCCCGTCTCCTCCGCAGTCGCGTCCAAAACACAAGTTGTCCCAACTGGAGAATCTCGACACGGCCTCTGCCAATGACCAGAATACTTCATACTCGCTGATGGAGGTTGAGCAGCGTTGACACATCCAAGTTCCGTTGTCAGAACTCACGTCGCGTCAGACACGCACCGCTTCTGGATGCCACTTGCTTACAGGGTGCTGCGCGTAGTCTATGGAACTAATGTCAAGAAGAACTGCTTGTGAGTTCGAAGAGGACCGGCCATTTGCCACAAACAATTGTGGAACAATTGCTGCGCGATGTGGCCTTGGGTACCCGTGCACATGTCCCTCTTTCTTTCTCTAGTCAAATACCGGTCTCCTTACGTGGAACAGTGACCGAGAAGCGCGCAGACACGTCACGGTTGAAACCGGCATCTCGGTTTTACCCGTTGATCTTATCCCACTCTGGCTCCGCTTCAGACTTCACTGTCTCCCCCGGAGTCTCCAACATGGCCGACCAGAAGATCCGTCATTCATTCTATGAAGCTTCGCATCACGTGCACCGTGGTCATAGCGGAACTTCTTCTGCCCCTATGCACTCGCGTGCCTTTTCAGATGTGAAGAATGGGCCCGAGTGTGTTGGCACCAAAGGTCGTTGTTACCCGTTTAAAGTAAAGCTCGATGGTAAGTATCGGTCAATTATACCCTGTCTGCTGTGTCGCCCCCTGAGGTGCAATGCAGATAGGTATCCGATGAAGGACCCGGCGAAGTACACTGAATTTGAGAGGCGCTACCCGCCCGACCGGTCAGTCGTTATCCAGTTGCTCGTTTCCACGTTATAACCACACATTATGCATGCCACAACTTTGGGGAAGAGGCCAATGACAATGCGCGGGTCTGGAAACTGTACCGTGATCGTGTTACCGGACGCGACGAAGACCAAATCGAAGGGTGGAACAAGACCATCGATATCCTGCTTATCTTTGTGCGCACCTCAACAGCGCCTGCCACCGATCGAGCTCATCCGACCTCTCACTGACAGGCTGGTCTCTTCTCCGCTGTGGCCACCGCATTCATCATCGAGTCGTACGCAGAGACTTCATACGCGCCGCACAGTGGCTGATCCCCTCACTTAGATATAAGCAGCTGCAACCCGACTACACCGAATATCTTGCGCGGGCTTTTGCCGCATCACTTAACCGAACAGGTTCTGATGCGCTTGCCAACCCGATTCCAGACCTGACCAGCTTTCAACGTCCCGCGCTCGCCCGTGGCGTGAATACTCTATGGTTTCTCAGTCTTGCCTTAGCACTTGTTGCCGCTCTGCTCGCCATACTTGCCAAACAATGGCTAAACGAGTACACGTCGCGCATGCGGCGGCACACCAGCTCGCACCGCAGGTGGGCATGGCGGCACTTTGTGTATTACGGTGGTCTCGAAAAATGGGGACTTGAGGGGTTTATTTCGTTCCTGCCCGCTATGTTGCATGCAGCGCTCGTACTGTTCCTCGCCGGGCTTGTCGGATTTCTCGCCGACATCGATTGGGTTATCGGGGGCTTGATTCTGGTGTTGACCGTGGCAGCAGCCGTGTTCTATGTTGGTTCAACGTTAGCGCCCTTCTGGTTTGGCGACTGCCCAACCGCGACTCCCCTTCTGGGGCAGGTGCGGCGAGCGGTTCACACGTTCAGCGATATCTGGGACTCAAGGCTCCTCTCACTTCACTACGTCCTGAGATCACGTTTAGGCTTAGGCCACAATAGCCAAATGGAGGAGAAGGAGAAACATCTACCCGCTTCTGGCGAGGAAGTATTGCTCCATGGCAAGGGACCGACACTTGACGCAAAGATCCTCGAGTGGATGATAACCTCACTCCCTGCGTCCGAAGAGATCGACGCTGCACTGGACGCAATTGGTTCACTTGATCCAATCGAACACCAGCATTCCTTCCACGAGGAGTGTCCTGGTGTGTATGGTGAGCCTTTATCAGGAGACCCGCTCTGTAGCGTTACCGTCCGCTCGGCAGCGTTCTCAAGATTCTGGAGGCTCAGCGAAACAGGACATCCTGAACCAGCGGAAGTCGCCAGCACCCTGCGTGCTATGCTCTTCCTCTGCTACAATCCTTTCTTTGACATTGCAGATCCACTGCGACTACGTGATGTCAACCAGGCTGTGCACCTATCTAGCTTCCTCGATCGGTGGGAAAAGCACACTACACACGATCTCAGACTGCTAGCTACAGCAGTAACTCGATGGTTTGGATTAGGCTTCCTTGACGAAGTGGCAGACAATCTCTCGGCCTGGGTTGTTGAAGGCGATCATGGCGACATTACCGGACAGCTACCTTACCTCGCGTCTTCACTCGCGTTGTCTTTCCTCCCCCCCCCCCCAACAGAACCCACGATCGCAGAGCAGGCTGGCTTCGCCAGGATACTTTGCGCTATCATGTCTCCGCTGCATTCACCTACTTTTACTGTGGTGCAGCGTCGCTCTGTGTTTAGCACAGTGCATGCCAACGTTCACCATATTATACCCACGCTGCCGCCACCGCCGAATCGAAGTAATTACTTATCTCTCATCCAGATGCCAGCACAGGCTAGGATCCGCACCCTTGCTACATTGACCGCCATCATGCGCAATGGGGAGCAGCATCTGCGCGCTGGTCCGAGGGAAGTTATATCTCAAACATTCTCGCAGGGCTGCCAAATTGGTGTTGACGGCCTGACTATAGCCGATCTCAAATATGTGCTGGAGATTGTTGAATACTCCAAATCCCACCAGGACCTGGAAGAGACGGAGAGCGTCATCTTTCTGTTCAGCCGTTTTGTGCGGCGTGTGGACTTTTGGTCGGCTGAACGTCGGTGCGGCTGGTAGACACATGCTTTTCAGCATAGCGAAATCTCCACAGCATATAGAGCGCATGCACGGCACCCTATTCTTCTTGTTTGGACCGGATAACTGCAGCGTGGTAGCGCAGCACCTCACTGAAATCTACTCGTCAGCCCTCGATGCCGAACGTAATAGCCGCGTCAACCTTTTAGCCGAAGACGAAGATGGTCGGTGCTGCGGGGACCTGCTGTGGGCCATCGACAAACCCGACTTGGAAGAGGACCTCTGCTCTCCAACCCAGGCCCTCGTCACCCACCTATGTGCACTCAAGCGAAGCGGACTCGACGTGAGCGATTATATCCAAAAAGTCCTTGGACACGACCGCGGTTATAGAGCTTTGTGTGGTATTTCTTACCCTCCAGTGGCTGTAAGGCTCGCTCAGCACGGCCGCGAGTTGTCCCCCGAGTGGTGGGAGACGACCAAGGCTCAGTTGATTGCAATGCATCAAGTTACAGGGGACGGCACAACACCGCCCACGGCCGCAGCGTTCGTAGAGCGAGTCGATTCGTTGGGTTTCTGCACCGATTGTCCTCCGAACCTCCCGTTCCAAGCATCTTCCACTAATTCAATCGCGACGAAGTTAGGTGGCGCCAAAGGTCTTCCCGTTCATGCACTTCGTATGGGAATCCTACCCACATTCTTCAAACAGCGCAGCGACAGGTTGATAACTCCCAGCGTGGCCGGATCTAATCACCCAGGCTTTGAAGTGCAAGTTTAAGCAGCTAAATGGCTACTATACTTATAAATTTACACATGTTTGACGGAAAATTCATTGGGCTTGAACTACGCAATACATAGTAGTGTCGCTGAGGCAACATTTGCACATCCAACCCCGACATCTGCGCTACCTCGGGATTATGCTCGCGTTTGAGGACCAGCGGATATTCGAAGTAACCTAGACGGCTTACCTAGATAATCTAGCCCTCGTTGATGTCGTCAATCGTCGCCGATGAGAGCGCCCCTTCAGACACAATTAATGTTTTCAGCATAAGGGAGCCATCGTGTTTGTTGTGCTGATCGTGTCTGTCATCCTGAGCTGTGGGACTGACGTCGTGACTCTGTTCACGCAATCGCAGCGTACTTGCTGGCAGGAAGGATGTTGCAACCTGCTTCATTTGCAATGAGATGTGTGATGGTGCCAAGCGGAGAACAAAACACTGTGTAGCACAGCTGGAGGCGACCTGAATAGCGAGATCAAGCAACTTTGGTCGCAGGCTGCGCTGGGTCACTGGACGTATGTCATTCGTACTGCAACTAATTGAGATCAACAGAGAAGCAGATGGTCAGAAATATGCATGCAAGCGTTGGATCCGGACAGGGGATGTACCTGAGGACGGCATCTGTTGGCTTCGAAGAAATGCTCTTGTCACCCTCCTCGTTGTCATTTAAACCGTTCCGCTCATCGCCGCGCTGACAGGACGAGCCAAAGCGGACGAAGATAGCAGCGAGCTGCAGGACATTCAGCGGGATCTCGAGCAGCGTGACAGCTATTAGGAACCAATCAAGCGCGCCGAAAGTCGGCGCGATATTGTAGAGAGTATCCCATTGGGTGTGCATGGATCGACCATAAACCAGATCACATCTTACGCTGTTGACATTGGAGTGCGCGAAGTCATCGTCAGCTTGTGCCATCCAGCAAGTCGTGTACATCTCTTGCTCTCTCAACCGGCCAGTCGCGCATGCCACTATGTGTGTGCTTCCAGGTGGAACGGGGAAGTTAAAGGGGCCACCGAGATGCAAACCCGAGTCTAGGCGGTAGTATGCTATCGCCCGACCGTCGGAATTGTTGAAAGAATGCTCATTCAGGATCGCCAAGAGGTGTGGGTCGTCACATGCTGGCGGAATCGGGATGTCGGCATCTGGATACAGGCGAAGAGGATAAGTGCCGTCCGCTTGGACCCGCATTTGCAAGCATAAGCTTCCAGAGCAGGCTGGAGATGTCAATTTTGCAGCAGCGCCGAGAGCATGGAGGATACCCAAGGTGAGGATGGTTTGACTGCGACATCAGCAACTCAAATCAGCCATACACCATTAGCCTAGTCGTCGCCACCACCGCACGTCATGGTGGCCGAGATCATTGTGCTGAGGTTAAAAGTTGAGGCAGCGAAAAATAGTGGAGTTGTGTTGCGAGTGTCGCAGCTGTATAAGCCGAAGCAAGGCGCTGCGAGCCAGTTGAAACCGCTCAACGGTCAGATGAAAAGTGCGCGCTTTCCACGCGTATATATCAGTGGCGCTGCTTACAGCTCGGATGTGTTTTACTGCGCTCAACTGCGCCGATCTCGCTAATCCGCGACGCTCGGTTCATCTCGGACTGGGAGACTTGCGGCATACACGCGGTCTGTGACATAGTCAACTTGAACCCATGCTGGAGACGGCGACAGAAAGCTGTACAAGATTTGGGCGAGGTCAAGAGTGGTGGTGGATTGAGGGTGATGACGTTTACGCTGAGTTGGTCTAAATGCCGGTTTGAACCGACCATTGTTTGTAGGTTGTCTTCCTCCCGTCCCGATGCATTTCTTAGCACCTACTTCATGAATATCTCACAACGCCGCTTTCAAAGCCGACACTACCAGCGTATCTCAACAGTTATAGTGTATCCCATGTTCGATTTATGCGCGACACCATCGAATTCCGCCTCGAGGTAAAGGTCAGTCCGCAGGATCGGACGGCTCAGCGCTGGTACACAATTCCGGCCTCGTGTAATCCACGCATATTCCTCCTGTTGCAACGTATATGTTAGTACTTACCAGCCACCAGACCTGTGATCCTCGGGTCTGCTTGAGGTCATCTCCAACGTGTGGCTGTCACATGACAAGCCTGGATCCGAACAACACATATAACAGACACTCTACATATGCTTTAACTGCCACATTTCCAGGTTTGGCTCGTTGTCGTTGAAATTTTGGTCTAGAGCCATCAAGCCACAGTTCAGGCATGCACAACCTCATCATGCTCGTCGTTCGTGTTTTCTTCGGCCTCTGGCTGGCTACTAGCGTGGCGGCACGCATTAACAAATCTGGCTGCGACCAGACATCAGCTTGTATTCAGAAGTCTGCCAAATACCGCGGTCATCAGCTTTACTGTTTCCACCCGGATCGCGATACCTCAACCCCGCCAGCATGCATAGACCAACGGCTCGCGCGCATCCTTCAGCTCCACATTCATGGTAGGCACGACGCAGCTTCCTGCGGTTACTACGATTTCGACACAGCTGCGTATCTAGGGCCTGCGCATTCGTATTATGTCCAGCACAATTCCACGCCAGTCGCCTTGTGCTTCACCGGTCAAAGGAGCTCAACCCAATTCTACTCCACGTGCCGTAAAGTCCACGCAGATGACGAATTTTCTACCTCATCAGCCCTTGAGACGCGCTGCGACGAGGCTCATAAGTTGGGCAAGCGTGTGTTACGCGACCGCTGTGTTGTCAACCCTCCAGTAGACGTCTTGTATTGGCTCCTCACCGCGGCGACGCTGTTGGGCGTACCACTCGCATTTTTGCACTACGCTGCAATAATCGGCTTTGTCAGACGTTGGCTCGCTGCTCGCGATATCGGCCCCTAAAATGAGCAAGCTCACGACACTTTCTCAAGCGATTCGGAAAATGATCAACTCGTCCCTCCACCTCTCGTTCCCGTACGCACACATCCACAGACGCTTCCATCCTCATCGCTCCTTACACGCTCAAGGTCTTCGCTCTCCTTTCTCTCGGTCTCTCGATGGCAAGCCCCCCTACCAGTGAATCGCCATAAATCTAAACGCTATCGACTGTGGACAAGCTCTTGGAGGCAGCATACTGAATCTCAGAGCGGCGTATTCTTGTGTTAACGGGATTAAGTCTACATATTATGCTTGGGCTCTCGAGCCTCCGCACAACCAAAATCTGCTTTCACCTTGTCTCGGGTGACGACGCAACGCATAGACCTTAGGCTCTCGCAACTCCAAATGAACTCAAATGTACCCTCTCTCTAATGTTTACTATTACTCGAACACTTTGGCTATAAATTGATCTCTGCTGCGTGCGGGCTGCCTTTGTGTCATGTTTTGTTTTGCCTCTCCTCGTTCTCGGTTCTGATAGACACGTGATGTATTTCAGCGTGCCATACATTATCGTACATTGGTTTCGGCGCTTTTATTCTCAGGGTTGCCTCCAGTACTTTCCCCTTGACTATGTTCCTTGCTTAGCTGTGTGAGCTATGTGTGGATCGTTCTTGCGACCCTTGGCTTCAAGTAGTCCGGGTTTGGCTATGCGGCTCTGCGTAGATCTCGGATGCTTTTTTGACTTGTCAGCTATCTCGTCAACTCAAAATTAATTTGTTAGACTGTTGTAAGCACGGAGCCAACCTGGTCTTTGACAAGTCATGATACGATAGCCACGCAGCTCCGCTAAAAGGGACTCTGCTCTCACGTTCGATAGTAACGTACAATCCACCGAGACTAGTACATAATAAGGGTCGTGATTGTTGACGATGAACATAGCCGCGAAAGGTAGGATCACATTAGCGCCATACAAGGGTTGTTTGTGAGGGATTGGCAGGCCTGAAGGAACGCGCAAGGGTGGCTACGGCGGACGGCGACCCAGGCGAAGGCGAAGACTATCGAACCAGCGGTAGTAGCGACCTGCGCAGAGGAACATGAAAGCGAGGACACCAGCAATCAGTGAGGCTATGCCTGCCCTGATGTTAATCATGAGCGGGCGAGGCGGGCACACCGACCGGGGTGGCCCACAGCATCCCTCGCGTACGACACGCTGGTCATACGCATAGGTTATTCCACACGCTGCAGTCCTCCCGGAGTCTGCAAGGTCATTATCCCGGACAGCAAACCGACATGTGGTGTAAAAAAGTTTCGTGTGGACGATACCTGCCGTGCAGACGATCGTGTTGGTGGTGTTGTCTGCGTTGAGGCGAGGGCTGATGTGAACCTCTGCTCCTCCGAGGAACGAAATCTGCGGTGCTGCGTAATATGCGATCGACGAGGCATTCTCCGCATTGCTTGCTAATTCATGCTGGACGAGAGCGGCGCGCAGTCGCTCGTTATCGCAGCTGCTGGATTGGCGAGACTCTGGATCAGGGAAGAAGCAGAAGGTGCCTCTTTCGCCTCGCTGGATGCAGTGGTTGTCGGCTGAGCAGGCTGCCTCAGTGAAGGCAGCGCCAACTAAAATGGGAGCAAATGCCAAAAACCAGAGAGCCGACCACTTGAATGACGAGTATAAGCATTCAAGTTCAAAGGCATCGGAGAGCACCTTACGATTAATGATCTGTACTGCATCGGAAACCTGTCCACCTGCAGGAAAATGACTCGCGTCTCTGTAGCATGTCTTGTCGCCTTTATACTCGACAAAAGACCTCGTGTCCATAGATCCAGCCAAGCAAGGCGTCTGGACGCGTGTCTACCACGAGGTACAGGGCGTGGCACGATGCAAGGTTTGCCCAATTCCCAATACTCGCAATCTACCTATCAATGACCATCCATCAACTTGGGTCGGTTGAAGAAACGATTATTACCATAGTAAATCATGCTGTCTGAGAGTCGATACAAGTCGGCGAGTGTTCACGCCTCTACAGTCCCTAGGACTAAGTTTGCAGCGTGGATCGGAGCTGGGATGATCCGTCCCCTTCGGGTTTCAGGAACAAAGTGAGATATGCAGTGGTCGGGGAGTGCAGCCAGTTGACACGAGTCAACCAACACCATATGCCGTGATAGACGTCAGCAAGCGTGAGTTTACATAGCTTGGGAACGGCGGTGCTCGATACATAAACGGGGTTGACTTCAAGCAGCAGTCAAAGATGAGGTCGCAGCATGACAGCCAGTCCATGTCACCCTGGGAAGCACCAGCACGTAATCTAACCTTCCGACTGCGTGTAAATTCGTGCTATTCATTGAGAGGTAAGAAGTTAGAGAGTCGGGGTGTAGAGGGAATTGGGATCGCTGTTCCAACAGTGTCCACCGATCTCTGGGAGGTCACGAACGGACAAGAGAGTGGGAGTTGAGTACAGGGGACGCAATGTGGCTAGACGACGGTGTACGGTGTAGAGAAGGACGACCTGAAAGAGAGATACAGTGAGGTGAAGAGTGAGTGTGGAGGGAAAGACGCACGAGATGTGGGAAACAAGACGCAGAGCGCAGACTATACAAACGATGCCAATATCCCCGCGAAACGGCTCGCGTCGCGGGCAAAGTTACGAGAGCACAAGCTAAACCGATGGGGAAGGGAACTACGGAATCAGGATGCTGTTGACAATGCAAGA
>Ga0247815_10001672_pt1 | contig 16901 bp, 11 predicted proteins | sample UWRJL194509B1_FD_181014 | JGI IMG/M metagenome (GOLD analysis project Ga0247815, IMG submission 181014) | Plant litter microbial communities from Arlington Agricultural Research Station in Wisconsin, United States - UWRJ-L194-509B-1 | ecosystem: Environmental > Terrestrial > Plant litter >...
AGGGCACTGGCAGGGTGGACAGCTCGTACTGCTGTGCTGCCTGCGTACACCGCATGTACCTGTCAGGACGTAACTCCGGTTGGAAATTCGCGGAGCCACGGCTGTTTAGTGCTGGGAATTGGATTATGGACGAGGATATCGTCTCTAAATAGCACGCTTTCAGTCCGTCTCACCTGTAAGCAGGACTGCGGAGCCGCGGAAGGAAGGTGGCAAGCGTGGCAGTGCACGTTGGCATTCGTATCTCATCCTGGAAACACCGTCGAGCAAAGCAAATACATTCGACCATCCTCACGTGAACCTCCGTTCCGAAGGGAGCGGGACACTCTGATTTGTGTGGTTTCAGTATGCACCCGTCTCGATTTCGCTTTGCAGTGATAATGTCGACGTGTACAGCGTGTACTACCGCTGTCATAGTCACGCCACAATGGTGCGCGCTTCCGTTGGTGAACAGCCTTCCATGGCGCGCTGACACGACATCTTTCAACCAATTCCATCCAGTTGATTCGCACCGTGACAATTCACACACTCAGAAAAGCTACAGTCCGTTTACAATGTGCCCCCCGTCGGATGTAGGATATCGGTTTACAGAATGCTTGCAAGTCGCCCGTCGTCGAGTTGAGCCGCTACTTCACGCAAAAAGCTAGACATCAGAAAGTCGTGGTCCTCTTTACTGGCGATTGGCGACGACTAGAGTCAAATGCATAAGTAAAATTCCTTTACAACGCTGAGGTAAATTTATGACGTGCTTGGGCAGAGTCACCAGTGGTCCATGGGCAATCATAACGAACCCTCTTATTTCCGCAGCGAAACTTCAACGAGCAAAGTCACAATTTCAAGCAGTCCGATCGCATTTGAAATAGAACTGCACAGCGTGACTGTATGTCCGCGCTCGAGTAAAACTCCGGTTCAACTTCAGCCAGTCATGTGCCACTGAACTTTGCGTGTCTGCCTCGCAAGTCGCGTTTACCTGCGAAAGTGCATATATGCGATTAGCTCATTACAATCCGAGCAGTCTGAAACACCAAGAGTTACGGAAGGCACCTGAGAGGGAAAGTAGATAAAGAGGCTGGAGAGTATTGACTTCTGACAAGTCGTCGGATCGGCAAGCGTGAAATGGCTTGAAATACAAGGGTAGCTCTCATTCGCTGGTCACTTAGTCGTACATAGTAATAGTGAGGCAGTTGATCAAGCGGAGTTGAGGCGCCGCGGTGTTGGTTGGGCGTGTCACCAAAGCATAGTGCATCTGTAATTCAGAGGCTGCTCCTTCATATCGCCTTTCAATAAAGACTCTGGCAGGAAGTATTTCTGGGCAGCAAAGACAAGGTCAGTTATACGCAGCGAGTATCGGCTGACTTAGCGATAGGTCTGTTGACGAAGCTGCAGAACGAGAGGTTGGGCAAGAAAGCTCATAATACTCAAGGAAACGAAGAATTAAGCTGATTGGAAGGTAAATGATAGGGATGAAAGGTTGGCCCAGAGAGAATGAGCAGCCGCAAAAGTTGGGATGGTAGAAGAACCGCGTCCAGGGCAGGCAGCATTCGATCTATATGGGATACTCGGGGAACGTCCGGGATAAACACCATAGTATTTTTTGGTGGCGTAACGGAAGAGCGAGAGCTCAGCCTCGAACTTTGGCATGCGGCGGACGCTGTCGCTCGCAGAACACGAGTCACAAGCGACGCACAGGATGCTTCGACCTCAAAAGTAAAGCGACAACACATTTTCCAGCGCTCAGAACCAGAGTGAGGTGCGCAAGCGAACAAGAAACTAAGCTGGAAATTGGACGGCCAAGTGGGTGATCGGCGCGGAGCGAGAACACGCCGCGGTAAGCCGGGCGGGCGCCACTCGGCTACGCGCTGATCCTTGTCCTCCTTCCTTTCCCTCCTGATTTGCGCATACAAGCGCGACGTACAAGCGAGCGTTCTACATATTAGGTGACATATTTGTCGTCACATGCACTGCTATTGCGTTCAGAGATAACTGTGTGTCCATTTTGTCGTCCCTTTGCAAATGCGAATGCGACTACTCACGGTCGTGATGTTCTAGCTCGTCCATGTCCCGTTTATCCGCCCATGGATCCTGGATACCCTCGAACGGCATAAAATGTGTCTGAAGACACGCGCGCCATGCGAGATGTCCTGACGACAATCCCGTACGTACTCGACATTCCTTGCACACCACCATCCGTTCTTCCGACTCGACCTGACCTTGGCCTTTGATGTTTCCAGTTGCAAGAAGAGTAGCGACTGGCGCTATAACTGTCGTACCAGCGATGCGATCTCGAGATGGCGGGATGTGTGAGTGTAGGCGCGCGGTGGTGGCGCGAATGGGGACTGCGCTAGGGAGGCAGGGCACCCAGACCATGCCGACAAAGTACGTCCACTTCTAGTCAATGTTGGTTTCCCTCATCGAATCCTTGCCTGCTTGCCCGTTTCCCGCAATGTCGTGGTTGCCGCTCGGACTTGTCCGCCCACTCTTGGTCTGCTACAACTCGCCGTATCGTGCCGCTCATAGCGAGTCTTGCGCGCGAGACTTCGATCTGGCGTAGAACCAGATGCGAATTGCGTAGTTCTGGGCCGGCGGATTTGGTACTGTCTCTCATGCAGCTGGAACAATGACCGCCCTCGGACTCAAGCCTCCCTCAAGCTACACGGTGGGGGTTGCGAGTTGGATGTGCGCGCCATGTTACATGTTCTGACAACGAACCTGTGCGTACCCGTTATTTTTTGCGTGCTACCTTGTCTTCTTCTGACCCGATCCGACCCCGACTTTCGTCTTCGTAGCCCGAAGAAGAGCAACGGCCAGCGCTCTGCGTGTCATGTCAATAGTGCTGGATTATGATTGGTGTAGATGCGCGGTGCCGTTATTGCCGAGGCCTGAGCAGCACTGCACCAGCAACGCGGGCAGCCACCTGGGGTCAGACTAACGAGGTAAGTTCGAGAATGAACGGTCTTCGCCCCTTTCCTCGGCCCCTTGCTCGCATGCTCTTTCCCTGCGATGTCGTGGTGGTCGCCCCAAGTTGTTACGCCACTCTTGGTCTGCTACACCACGTAACATCGTCCCGCTCACATCGAGCTTGCCAAGCATTCGTCAACCCGGTGACGAAACTATATATGGCTTACGTGGCTCTGGCCCGATAGGCTCGTTTAGGGCTTTATCGTGCAACATTGGTGCTAACGCTGGTTCTACGCGCAGGAACTTGGCGTTGAGGACCCGGCGGTGATCACCGCCGCCCTGAAGACTGTATCGCCCGCATGACAACATTGCGCCCCTGCTCGCATGGCCAATTCAGAATCAAGCCACCGACTCAGTTACTCATAATCTGCCAATCCGCGGCCTGGGTGAACGATCTTCCTCGCGGTCGCATACTCTTCCCTCCGGCCACTCGCCCGCGTGCGCCCCGTCGACAGGCCCAGAACCTGCTGCCGTCAAGGGACTTCCCTTCAATTACATTGAAGATACCAGCACAACGTTCCTTCGTCTGCGAGTCGTCTCTGCTATTGTGACGAGCGCCGACCCACATCAGACAGGACGCCGAGGCTCAGCGCGCTTACTCGACAGCGAACTGTGCTTGTAGTCGCCAACCCGTTGTCTTTCTCGCCATTGAGGAAGACACTCGACTGGCGCAGCTCCTTCATCGGCCACACTTCATCGAGCACTACACGCCAGACACTATCAGCCTGACACCGGCGTTCATCCGAACCCCGCCAGGAACTCACCCGCAACCGACTACATCGAGCCCAAGTTTGGCGACTATGCGACCTACTGCGTTAGTGTTGGTGTCGATGTCTGCGTCGGAGAGGGGTATCAACGATGACGATGCTCTTGTGTCGTCGTCCCTGGGCGCGTGGAACAAGTAGTAGGCGTGTCGGCGCGCAAGAGCAGGTCAAGAGGACGAGCAGTATGAACACGAGGGGATCCAGACGCCGCGGCCACTTGTCCAAGCGGTGCCGCCGTCGAGCCTCAGCAACGCTCAACTTGTCTTCAACGCCTGTCTGCTCGACCGCGACTCAACTGCGTTTACTCGCGATCTCGCTGTTTCCCTTTGACGGTGACGCCAACGCCGACCTGAGCCACGCCTCGTCGGCCTGCTGTTCTCGGTAGACCTCTCGTCAGGTTCCGGGTTTGTAGGCACCATCTTAGAGGAATCGTCAGCTATCCATCTCGTACTCGCGCCGGAGGCTTGGGTTCTGTCGGGAGTGCATCACCCAGTTCGCCGTCATGATACGAATCGCGTATCTTCCCGTCGATACTCGCGCTCGACTCGTGCGCCCAGTCGGCATGTACGCAGATTGGTTCAAGAGCGGGCGAGCGGCATGATCTCGCGGTGCCGGTCTGGGTACCAGTGCCAACCTTGTTTCATATGCCTTCAGCGGCGTGTCTTGTGTCGGTGCCGTGCCGGGCAAGAACGGGTATGCGTTGCACAAAGAGCGCAGTCGACAGCTCCGACTAACCTCGTCGCAGATGTGGGTCCCTTCCATGTCCATATTGCATCATATCTGTCACACGCTGAGAGTATGCCATGCCACATATCTAACGCTCATCTTCTGCCGCACCGATGACGACTTCAAGTTTTGCGACGACCGTGGTGGCTTTAAACATGGCGAACGCGGGAAAGACTCGAAGAGCGTTCCCGTAGGTCATCTCTCATTCACATCTGTGCATTGAACTCAGCCCGCTTCCCAGTACTTCCTCCTTGTATCCGAACCGGTGTTGCGGCCGGGCATAAAGCACGTTACCTCCTTCAAGTGCGTCAGTCGCGCTCGTCATTGGTTACTACGTGTTCACTGCCCGCTCGCGCGTCTCCTAGTCTAAAGTGAGGAGGAGCAGCGGTGAGAGTGGATCTGGAATCATTGTGGCAAGACGAGTAGGTCGGGCAGCCTTTTCATACCTTTGTATTGTAAGGGTTCGTAAATAATGACTATTGTTTGTGTACATGAACCCGACGGGCTTTCATCCAGATCCTACCATAGTGAGTTGACGTGGGCACGAGGTTGGAGAAGACCTTGTCTGCTCTCGTGCCACACGCATTCTCTTGCACTCCTGAAACTCATGTCTGCATTTGAGCAGACCGCTAAAAGCAGTCACGCCGCCTGTTGCCGTGCCTTGGGTTGTCGTCCTTGTCCCTCGTCGCTGCCCACCCTCATCGTCTTGCCTCATCGCGCCTGCGCTAGCAGCCCTGCACCATCTTCGTCAACAGAATGAAAGAGCCGAAGAAAAAACCTGCAACTGCCAAGACCATATTCAACGATCGCTTGCGGCGGTCCTCGCGTCGGAGCGCGCTCAGCTCCCCAGCAGGATCGTCTCGAAATACTCAAGAGCCAGGAGCTTCTCACGACCACGGTACATCAGCCACATCAGCCACATCTCTTGCAACAGCACCCTCGAGCCACTCCGCAATCTCACCAGGATCGAGTGCAGTGCCAGGCCCTGTCTCGATCGGGTCCTCTACTCTCAGTACGGAAGACAATGACGCAAACCTGTGGGCATGGCTCCAACTCGCACTCGTCGGCCTTGTCAAAGCCGGCCGCTCCCTCGAGGTACGGACGCGCTGCTGGATGTAACTCAATCAGAACGCTTACATACAAACTTAGGATGACTGCAACGCTAAGCAGGAGTTTGCTGCAGTCGAGGCCAAACTTTCCGGCTTTGAAATCGTTGCGGGCATGCGGGGGTCAGAAAACGCTGGCGCTGACTTGCGTCTAGGCAAGCTACTCCGCGCTATCGAAGTGTGAGTTGTAGCCTCCTCCTTCCTTGTTGCCGCTGATTTCATTATCAGCGTGATACTGCGCACTTGCTCTGCACTCGGAACTAGTGTTGAAGATGTCACGAGTGGCCACCCACTGCAACATCTGCAGCAAGTTGACGAAGTCAAAGGTCTTCTTGAGCTACTCGCATTTCTCCTTGAGATATTTGAGGTATGGAACGTGTCTGCTCTTGATGGCCTGACGAAGCTCACTGCTACGAGTAGTTTGACAACGATGTCGGAGCCGACGAACGACTAGACCGTGTCCGACAGGTGATGAGCTTTTGCTATCTTCCTAGCATTTTCTCACTCTATCCAGCGACTATTGTCCCCTTCGTCGCAGGATAAGTCTAATTGTTGTGCGCTGGTACGCAGGATAGCCTCACGGTCAATTCATGTTCAGTACTAAGTTTGTCCCAGACCGGCATCGTCAATCGCAACAGCAATATCAACTGCGTCGTCGGCGATGGCCCTGTCACTAACAACAATTGGGCTGTAAACATAGTTCGGATGGTTAAAGAACAGGTCCGCAATTATTAGCAGCTGCTGTATTCATACTTATATCCCACATCACAGGTGGATAATGTCGAGAATATCACTGCTGGTAATGTGCATATTTGCTTTTCTCAAGCACGGGTAGCTAATGCCTCATAGCCCTGAAAGATCGGCACGTTCCGCAGGCAGCCTATGACGCGCAATCGAACCCAGGCTGCATGGACAAAACGCGCGTGCGAATTCTAAAAGAGATAGACGCATGGATCAAGGATCCCGAAGCGCAGCATATTTGTTGGATTACCGGAATGGCAGGTACCGGCAAAACCTCAATCGCAAAGACTATCTGCGAGCGGGCGAGTACGGACCCTGACACCATGCTCGGCGGGAGCTTTTTCTGCTCGCGTACTGGTATTTCCGCGCAGCGTTAAATCCAATGTGTGGCTCCTACTTTGGCTCAGCTTCTGGCACGCCAGTCGATAGAGTACAGTCACGCTCTTGCCCAAGAAATCGCTCGCGATCGAGACATACAACACAAGTATGTCACCGCACAGGTCAAGCAGCTTCTTTACACGCCACTTTCCGCTCTCCAAAACACGCCCACACCTGTGCTGTTCATCATCGATGCACTAGACGAATGCGGCGGCGAGACCTCTGATTCAGAAGAGGAGAGCCACCAAGCCGTCTCGGAGATGCTCGAAGCGCTCATCACTGCTCTACCTTCCTCCGTCATGTTGCCCGTCAAGTTCCTGGTCACGTCGCGCCCTGAGACTCACATCCGAGACACTCCCGTTTCGAATGCGAATTTCTCTCAGATCCTGCGTTTGCACACCGTCAACAAAGAGGAGGTTGATGCGGATATCCATCAGTACATCACGGCAACTCTCAACATCAAACTCTCAAGCAAGCCGAACATCCGACTCAGGTTTACGGAGAAGATGGTCGAGAATCTCGTTAGAATTTGCGATGGTCTCTTTATTGTTGCATCGACAGCACTGAAGCACACCTTCGGCGCAGGGAGTGATGCAGCTGAAGCGAGATTCAAAACATTGCTCAACGAGTCTCACGATGGTCTGAGCGCCAGAGTCGCAACACCCCTGGACCGCATGTACAAGTTCATCCTGGAGAGCGCAACAGGAAAGGATGAGCAAGATATTACAGAGCTGTCTGCGCTGCTGCGGCTGCTTGCGTCACTCCTCTCCGCCCGTATGATGCTGTCTATTGCGGCGTTGGCAGATCATTTGGCGCAGGAACCGTGCGTCGTGCACGCGAGTCTGTCCCGTCTACATGCCGTAGTGCATGTGCCAGAAAACGACGACGTTCCCGGTGTGCGCACGGTACATGCATCCTTCGGCGACTACCTGCTTAGCCGTGCACCTGACCACATTCGCATTTCTCGCCTACTCGGTCACAAGACGCTTGCGTACGGTTGTCTCAATGTAATGGGTAGACATCTTCGTTTCAACATCTCGTCGAGTGCCTCGTCGTACGATCCTAACTCATCGACACGACCGGATAGCATTTCTCTTTCACTCGAGTACGCATGCCTGCATTGGGCTCACCACGTCGCTGCCTACAGGCTTAGCGATGACTCCAACTCGAACATTTCGACATTCGATACGATGATTGTCCAGAAGTTCCGGCCCAAGTGCTTATTCTGGCTGGAAGTGCTCAGCGTTCTTAACAAGGTCGGCAATGCCTCCGGACTGCTGTTGATAGCAAGATCAACTGTAAGCCAGCTATCACAGACCTTGTATGGCAACTAATTCTGCCACAGGTCAAGGATCGCGTTTTGTCGCAGTTTCTCTATGATGCGAGCTCATTTGTCGCTTCATCTCGCGAGGCGATCGAGCTGAGCGCGCCGCATATCTACCTGTCAGCCCTGCCGTTTGCAGACAGGTCTTCGCTTGTTTATCAGGACTTTGCCTCACACTGCACTGGATTGATCACCATCGACATATTTGGCATTGGCCAACGCGGCGGAAAAGCTATTATGACGCTCACGGGCCATGGTGGCGCTGTTTCGTCCGTAGCGTACTCTCCCGATGGCCTCATGCTTGCCTCGGGCTCTTCGGACGGCACAGTCCGCATCTGGGACACGCTCACGGGCGAGGAAACAATATCCCCGCTGGTCAGTGGCAGTGGCTATGTCTGTGTCGTGTCGGTAGACTTTGCCAGCAACAACAAGTGGGTCGCATCTGGCACTTCTGCAGGCTTCGTGTGCATTTGGAATGTCAAATCAGGCCAGAAAAGCCTTCGAAGGTTGGAAGGCCATCGTAGCTATGTGAACTCAGTTGTTTTTTCTCCAGACAGCTTCCGCTTAGCATCAGCTTCGGACGACACAACTGTGCGCCTCTGGAACGCCGAAACTGGCGGGCAACTCAGGGTGCTGATCGGTCACGCAAGTTCGGCGGAGGGTGTTGCCTTCTCTCCAGATGGGGATATCGTGGCATCGATATCTTCTGATCAAACAATTCGACTGTGGCACAGCACCACTGGGCAGGTCGCGCGCAAGATGATCAACGATGTTGGGCTGTTGAGCATTGTTTTCTCTCCAGATGGCAAGATGATTGCCGTGGCCTCAGAATTCTGGATCAAACTCTGGCGGCCCCAGACTGGGGAGCAAGTCGCGATGCTGAAGGCCGAGAATTATATCTATTCCATTCAATTTATGCCAGATGGGCAATCTTTGGTTGCGGTGCATGATCAGGGACTCCTAATTTGGGCCCTGCATCCTGTTCCGACGAAGAAACTCTGGATCGATCTCGGAGGCCACTCAGAGTATGTTCATTTAGCCACGTTCTCACCAGACGGGCAGTACATTGCATCAGCCTCTAATGATGACGCGATCCGGATCTGGAGTGCTGGAAGCGTACAACCAGGCATTCAGCCATCACCCGCGCCGGAAGATAGAATACAATCGATGACTGTGTCGCGTGACGGCACCTTCATCATCAGTTGGTCCTATTATCGCTTGGTGCGGATGTGGAATGCATGTACCAGTGGGGAAACATTTCCACCGCTGTGCGAGCACTCATTATGGGCAACTTCTGTGGCCATTGCGCCAAGCGGACGCTTAATCGCGTCAGTGTTGGCGGATGACACTGTTCGACTGTGGGACACGCAGTCTGGCGTAGCAGTCGGAGAGCCAATGCGCGGTCACACAGATGGCGTCAATGCGGTGACGTTCTCAGACGATGGGCGTTGGCTTGCTTCAGCATCCAAGGACAAAGCCGTGTGCATGTGGGACGTTACGACACAACAGATGCTTCCTGTTGGTCCATTGCTCTGCAACGATGAGGTGGCCACTGTTTCATTTTCGCCTGACAGCAAGCTTGTCGCCGCGGGAGGCGAGGACGGTCTTATTCATCTCTGGTGGACAGATACGGGTGAACAAGCGTACAAGCCATGCAAAGTGAGCACGATGATACATTCCCTTGCATTCTCGCCCGATGGCACACACATCTTATCAGGTGGAGATGATGATGAAGCACACATCTGGCATGTGAGCACAGGTAGCCCCATCCACCTTCTCCAGGGAAACACAAATTGGGTTTGTTCTGTTGCGTGGTCGCTCAATGGTTGCCTCATTGCCACCGGCTCTCGGGACGATACAGTGCGGCTATGGGACGCTATGACAGGCGAAGAACTTGCGAAACTGTGTGGACACACTCACTGGGTTACTGCGGTCGCTTTTACGCCCGATGGAAGGTTCATTGTATCGGGCTCTGATGACTCCACAATTCGCAAGTGGGACGTGGAAGCGGCCTGCAATACAGCCTGGGAGTGTGACAATGATCCCGTTGCGGCCCTTGCATCTGCCAACATGGAAGAAGGATGGTTGGTGGGATCATACGGTGAGCTCATTCTGTGGGTGCCAGCTGAATATCGTCAATACCTTCAGGCGGGTCTCTGCACGCAGGTGTTTGGCGAAAGACGGGTTGTCATCAGCGCAAGTGATCAAGGCCTGTATGCTGGCTCAGACTGGACCGCATGTTGGAGCGATTGAATGATGAAGTTGTGTGATCCAAGCTACTCTACCATACCGTTTTATCACAATGGGTTCCTTTGCTCAGTTCCTACCGCCGTGATTTCTTATCGCCATGCATGTGATGTAGCAATGGTGCGACGGTGTGCCGTGAAATGCCAGGCATCAAAACCCAGAGGTCATTTTGCGGATAACGGGAAAACCAAATTAGATGTCATTATCAGTCGATGGCACGGGGAGTAGAAAGGAGCCAGTAAATATTATCAGGGGTTGTGAGCCGCTTCTTGTCAACTTTGTCGCAGTTCCTGATGAGCTCTTATTCACCGCATGGCAAAATGCTCTTGGATGCTTCCTTGCTGGAATTTCTGTCGGCAGATCCTCAACTGTGGGCTCGCATGTTGAGAAGCTCCATGGCATTGGTCAACCGCCCAGATTGTAGAGTTAGCGCTACTGGTGTCCGCAAAGAAGTGAAAAATCAAATTAACAGTTCCAAACGATCTAAAGTACATGCACAATGGCGTGGCGACCGTCCGGGCTCGAGTGAAGCTCCGATTCAAGCTCAGCTAGGTCACGTGGTGGTGCAGGTTGCGTGTTTGACTCGCGTGTGCCTGATCTGCAACAAAAGAATCTGCCAAGTACAGTTCGAGAGCGTTGGCTCCTGGCCAGGTCGAAGGAGTCACACTCATGAACATGGTGCCGCTGGCTTGAATGACGAGGGATAAGCTTCCCCAGCTAGTCATCAAGATTTTGTTTCGCAACAGTGAGACAGTTGGTCGAGCAGAGTTGGAGCACTCCAGTGTGGGTCCGGCGTGCCACCAAATCGTGGTGCATTATGTAACCCAGAAACTGGAACTTGGCGATAATGGCGACGGGCCGGCAAAAAGAGATAAATGGGGTGTGGCGGACGACGGCTGACTTGGCGACTTTCGAGAATATGCAAGGACGAGATGACTTGCGTCGGTGAGCTGGAAAGAGCGCGATATTCAAGTGTACGCTGAGGCGAGCCCGTTAAATGAAGGAATAGCACAATGATAGGGTGGATGGCTGACCCAGGCAAGATGTGCGGTTGTAAAGGTTGGAATGGGAAGCAAGCATACACGAGGATCGAAATTCAGGTAACCAGCACTAGCCACCGGTCGCGAGTGTTACCTGACCAACACTCAAGATTGGGGACAAATTAATACAATGGTGTGACGGTTGAAGAGGCAGAGCCAAGCTTCGACCTTCAGCACACGGTGGACGGTGTCGCTCGTAGAACGCGAGCCAGAGGGAACATGCGCAGATCATCGACCTCGAACACAAGGCAACAAAAATTGACGAGGATTCAAAGCAGAACGAGGCACGATCTTTGGTAGGAATCCGAGCTGGAGATTAGAAAGTCACGCCGAGGTTCGGCACCGAGCGAGGAATGTCGCGCTGAGCCGGACGGGCGCCACTCGGCTCGTCATCCTCTTGATGCGCATCAACAAGTATAACGGGTCTCTAGTGTTTTCCACTGTCTGTGGCATCGTCACTCCTGTTGGCGCTGCTGTTGCGTTTAGAGTGGTCTGTGCGTCTCGTTTGTCTTTCATTCAACGGCTGCGAGTACTCACGGTCAAGGCGTGCCAGTTCTGCTATGACCCGTTTACCCGCCCACGAACTCAAAGCATCGCCCGAACTACACAGCGCAGGTTGAATCATGTGCGCGCCATGTTGCATGTTCTGACGACGAACCTGTGCGTACCTGTTGTTCCTTGCGCGCCACCTTGTGTTCTTCTGACCCGATCCGACCCCGACTTTCGTCTTTGTAGTTCGAAGATTAGCGGCGGCCAGCGATATACGTGTCATATCGCCGGTGCTTGATTATGATGACGTACGTGTTGGTGTGGATGCGCGGTGCTCGTATTGCCGAGGCCTGAGGAGGACGGCACCAGCAAGGCAGAGCAGCCACCAGGAGTCAGACCGACGACGTACGTTCGAGCATGAGCAATATTCGTCTCCTTCCTCGGCCCTTTGTTTCCATACCCTTCGCCTGCGCTGTCGTGGCTGTCCCTCCGAGTTGTCGCGCCACCCTTTGTCTGCTAAACCTCGCCACGTTGTCCCGCTCACATCGAGCTTACCCAGACGTTCCTTGACCCGGAGCAGAATTATATCTGATGTGCGTGGCGCTGAGCCGATGGGCTCGTTTAGGCTACATCGTGCAACTTTCGTGCTGACGCTGGTTTTACGCGCAGGAACTTCGCGTTGAGGACCCGGTGATCACATGACAACCTTGCGCTCCTGCTCGCATGGCCGATTCGGGATCGAGCCACCGACTGCGTTGCTGATAATCTACCAACCCGCGGCCTGCGTGAACGAATTTCATCGCGGTCGCGGACTCTTCGCTCCGGTCACCTTGATTCGTACTCGCGAATACACCTGGCCGGCCAGCGCATTACATTCTAAGAGGCTTCATCATGGCTTCTAGTCCTGCCGTTGTGTTTAGAGAGGTATGTGTGTCTCGATCCTCGCTTCTTCTGCGACTGAATGCTCACGGTCCTGGTGTTCCAGCTCTTCTATGATGCGAGGAGTCGCCCACAGAGTCAGGAACCCCTCGATCGGCGCAACACGCGGCTAATCATGCGCGCGCCATGCGAGCTATCCTGACAACAACCTAGTGCGTACTCGTCATCCACCTCACGCTATTGTGCGTTCTTCTGGCCTGACCTGACCCTGGGTTTTGTGTTTGTAGTTTGTAGTAGAGGAGTGATCAGACCCTCGCGTTACGTATCCGCGGTAGGATATCGAGACGACCGATCCGAAGGCGCGGATGCGCGGTGGTGGTGCGGAGGAGGACCAGACCAGCGAGGAAAGGCCGCCACCCAGAGTCACGCCTACAAGGTACGTTCGCTTATGGTCAATCCTGGTTTCCTTCCTCGACCCTATGTCTGCCCTCTCTTTTCCTGCGTTGTCGTGGTCACGGTTCTGATATGGCGCTCTGCTTTCGGCCTGCTACACTTCGTCGTATCGTCCCGCTCACATCGAGCTTTGCGATGCAATTCAGTGACCTGGTGCAAAGGCAGATATGGCATACTTGGATTGACTTGATCAAAACTTCTCTGATTCATCATGCAACTGGTGCACTGACGCTGGTTATACCTGCAGAAAATACGGATTGAGGACCCGTTCACCGACGCGCTCGTCATGGAAATCCCGACGCTCTCACCACCTGATTGCGCTCCCGCAGGCACGACATACCCGACTTCAAACGTCCAAATGTTTGTTCATGATCAACTAGCATGCGGCCTACATGTTTGGAACCGAGGGCAGCGCGGCCCGCGGACTCTTCTCTTGCCAACTGGTTCAACCCCTACTTCCACCAACGGACTTCTCTTCGATCCCACTGTGGGCGACAACGTGACGTTACATCTTCTGCCAGTTCTTTCTGCGATTATAAGGAGTAGCATTCTCGCTTTAGACACGGACGCTCTATCACTCGCATCCGCTGGCAAATAGCGCTTGCCGTCATCCCGCTCGCCTTCCTCGCCGTCGACGAAGACAATCAACTGCTTCAGCTCCTCCATTGACGACGCATCCGTGAGCACCACGTTCTAAACATGGACCAGCCTAACAATATCGCTTCTCCGCACCCCGCCAGGACCTCAAGCGCGGCCGACTGCATCTCGAGCCCCAGTCCATCAAATGGCCAACATCCTACTCCGGTGCCTTTGGCCGCGTCACAATCGAGGAAGAAGACCGGCGAAGACGATGGCCTTCGTGTTGACATTCATGCGGGCATTGAGCGAGCGGTCGAGCGGGTTGCTGCGCAGAGCGCCGGGAGAAAAGACAAGGAGTAAGGGTACGACAGGGTTCAGACGCCGCGACTAGGTGTCCGAGTTGTGTCTTCGTCGAGCTTCAGTGACAGCCAACACGTCTTCGACATCCGTTTACTGAACTCCGAGCGCGCCGCGGGGTCACACTTTGTCTTGAACGTTGACGCCAACTCCGACTCGAACCTCGCCCAGCTCGTCAGCCCATCGCTCTCAATCTTCTCCGCCTAAGGTTCTGCAACCTCGACCACCGCTCTTGACGCCCCGTCGACCATCCATATCGTAAACCCGTCGGAGGCCGATGGCCTTGGTTCCGCCGGGAACGTTTCAACCAGTGCGCCGCCGCCGTCCGAGTTATGCTTTATCTCGCCGACCCTCACGCTCGCCTAGTGCTTCTAGTCAGCATATACGCTGATCTGCTCAGCACCAAGCCTTCCACATGGCTTCACGGCGGCATCCTAGGACCAGTGCCGACTTCGTGGTCACTCCCGCCTTGAGCAGCCCGTTATGTGTCGGTGACGCGCTGAGGAGGAAGGAGTGTCGCGGGTAAAGGCAGTGCCAACCAGCCTTCTCGCAGACGTGCGTACCTCTCACGCCCATGATATATCGTGTCCCTCGCGTGCCGAGAGTACGCGCCATACCGGATGTCTAACGCTCTACATCTTTCGCGTAGACGAACTCGAATCTTGGCGATGGCCGCTGTGGGTTGAGCAAGGAGGACGCGAGCAAGCCGCAATAACTATTCCAGTTCGCTACCCTTCATCTTCATTCATGCACTGAGCTCATCTTCCTGCCAATAGTTTCTCGTCGCGGCCGATCTGACATTACGGTTGGACATGAAGCTCGTTGTCTTCCGCCAGGTGCGTCAGCCTCGCTTGTTGTCTGCCTACGTTGTTCCTCTTCTCCCTCGCGTGCTTCTGAGTCAGATGCCCGTACCTACGTTTCTGCCCCGGCGATCTTCGCCAAGTTAGCCAGGCAAGATGGGCGTAGCAGTAGGTGGTGGATGTGGTCTTGTTACAAGTCTACAGTAGGAGGTCGAGCAGCGCATTGTACATATCTGTGTATTTCAGTTCACTCAGTAATGCAAGACTATTCGCTTGGACGTGGACGTGACGATATATAGGCCAGCTCTCGCTGGAATGCACATGAGAAATGCTGGTTACGACCCCGCGGGTAACATCCAACGTTACTACAAGGTTCGTCGTCCGCGCCGTTAACATACGTCATGAGTACTCTGAATGAGATGAGACTCCGGCATGACTTGTAAGAGCAGAATATGATCTAGACTTGTCTCCATCAAAGTGCTATCGAGGATGATGGCACAGCATGCCTGCTGAGCGGTTTTTGCGTGAGTGACGTGAAAGCAATAATCTAGAACCAGCGAGCGTATGAAAACGGTAGGCAGAGTGAGATTTGGTCACTGTGAAAGGTTCTGGATATATCATGTGGATGATTGCCGCCGGAGCTGCTCAACCATCGCACTCGTCGAGACAGATAATGGCGAGACCTGGTTACAGGACGGGGAACAGAGGACGGTCAAGTGCAACAGGCGTCATTTAATCCGACGATGGCGCTTTCGAGCAGGTTTGAGAATGAGAAAATTAGAAATACTGGACGGGGTGCAATACTAAAATGAACGAAAAAGAAAGAAAGTGGATGTGAATGTCTGAGGTGAATATGGGTAGGTAATATGGACGGCTGACCAGGAGAATGGGCAGCTGCAAAGGCTGGGATTGAAAGCAAAGAGAAGAACCGAGTCATGAGCCCTTTGGTGACACCCGAGAAGCATTCACAATGCTGCGGCGATGGAACAGTAAGAGCCAAACCCCGAACTTCAGCACGCAGCGGGCGACGTCGCTCGCAAAGCAGGAACAACAAGCGACGCCCGTGAATCATCAACCCCAACAAAGCGCGACGGGAAATACAGCACCACTCAGAGCGAAAGCTAAGCGTGCAAGTGAAGGAGAATTTGAGCCAGAAATTAGGCGGCCAAGCCGGGTTCGACACGCTGCGGTGAGCCGGCATCGGCTGCGCGCCGATCCTCGTCCTCTTCCTCCTCACATTCCCATTCCCTGCTGACTCGCATACGCCGGCCAGCGCTTTACAAAGTCGACGAAATAGTTCCCACCGCCGCAGCTGCCATTGCGCTAATAAGGTCCGCATGTCTCGGTTCTCGCTGCTGCTCTGACTGCGGATGCTTATGGTTTTGTTCTAGCTCTGCTATGACCCGCTCATCCACCCTCGGATGCAGGAATGCGCCTAGTGGAGCGCATTGCTTCTGAAGACGCGCGTGCCATGCTGGACGTTCTGAGAACGATCTGGTGCGTACTCGTTGTTCTTCGCACGACACCATACGGTCTTTTGGCCTGATCTGATCTAACCTCGGCTTTTGGTGTTTGTAGTTCGAAGAAGTGCGATGAATAGTGCTCTATGTCTCTTACCAGCGGCGCGAGATTCAGAAGACGAAAGTGCGGGTGGTGGTGCGGGTGCAAGGTCGAGGCGCAGGAAGAGGATCGCGCCAGCAAGGCGGAGTAACCACCCGAAGTCCGGTCAATGCGGTACGTTTGCCCCAGCCTGTTCTTGGATTCATGCTCGAATATTTCGTTTCTTGCTTTTTACCTGCGATGTCAAGGTAGTCTCTCTGAGTTATCGTGCTGCTCTTGGTCGTCTGCTGCACTTCGTACATCGTCCCGCTCGCATCGAGCTTGTGCATGCGCCTCCATGTCTCGTTGTACAGCTATACAGCTAGATAAAGCGCTCATGGCCTTATTTCGATCAACTCGTCCCCGCTCTGACATGTAATCGGTGTACTAACGCTGGTTGTACACGCAGGAAACGCGCATTGCGGACCCTGGACCCGTCCACCGAACTACACCACGAGGACTCT
>Ga0247815_10001675_pt1 | contig 16882 bp, 15 predicted proteins | sample UWRJL194509B1_FD_181014 | JGI IMG/M metagenome (GOLD analysis project Ga0247815, IMG submission 181014) | Plant litter microbial communities from Arlington Agricultural Research Station in Wisconsin, United States - UWRJ-L194-509B-1 | ecosystem: Environmental > Terrestrial > Plant litter >...
TGAAGGTAAAATAATTTCATAAACTTATATAATCTGTAAGATAATGTTTAGGATAAATTTAAGTAATGTGGTTTAAGCGAAGCCCCGCAAGCACCATTTATCTAAAAAATAAATAATTACCCTGCGACCACATTTCAAAACCCGCATCCTTCCCCATTCCACAATAAATATGTAACTTTGGGCTACTAATATTACCGTTATAAAACCACACAATGTCGAGCATTATACAGTTACTTCCAGACCATGTTGCCAACCAGATCGCTGCCGGAGAGGTGGTGCAACGGCCGGCATCGGTGGTTAAAGAATTATTGGAAAATGCCGTTGATGCCCGCGCTACAGAGATTAAATTAATTGTGAAAGATGCCGGTAAAACCCTTGTGCAGGTTATAGATAACGGTTTGGGTATGAGCGTTACCGATGCGCGACTGTGCTTTGAACGCCATGCCACATCCAAGATTCGCCTTGCCGAAGACCTTTTCTCGCTGCACACCAAAGGTTTTAGGGGAGAGGCGTTAGCTTCTATTGCGGCTATTGCCCACGTAGAGCTTAAAACCAGGCAGGAGCAGGAAGAGCTGGGTACGCACCTTGTTATAGAGGGCAGTAAATTTACATCGCAGGAAGTGGCGGTGCTGCCTAAGGGCACATCATTTTCTGTTAAAAACCTGTTCTTTAATATTCCTGCACGCCGAAACTTTTTAAAGAGCGACACAGTAGAGTTCAGGCATATTGTAGACGAATTTGAGCGTGTTGCCTTAGCACATGCCAACATTAGTTTTATGCTGTACCATAATGGCAGCGAAATGTTTAACCTGCCGGCAAGCAATACCCGCCAGCGTATTGTAAACATTTTTGGCGGACGTACCAACGAGAAACTCGTTCCTATTAAAGAAAGTACTGAGATAGTGGAGATTCAGGGGTTTGTAACTAAGCCCGAGTTTGCCAAGAAAAACAGGGGCGAGCAGTTTTTTATTGTAAACAATCGTTTTATAAAAAGCGGCTACCTGCACCATGCCGTTATGGCGGCTTATGAAGGCCTGCTTAAAGACGGTTGCCAGCCCGGATATTTTATTTACCTTGATGTACCGCCCAATACTATAGATATTAACATTCATCCTACCAAGACCGAAATAAAATTTGACGATGAGCATGCGCTATATGCCATTATGCGATCGTCTATAAAACATAGCCTGGGGCAGTTTAACGTAAGCCCGGTGTTGGATTTTGAGCGTGATGCCAACCTTGACACACCTTATAATTATGAAGCTAAGGAGGCTGTAATGCCCGAAGTTCATGTAGACCGCAACTATAACCCGTTTGCTGTAGAAGAAAAACCTGTAAGGTCGGCTTCCATGTCATCAGGGTCGGGGAGTTTTTCGTCGCCTTCGTTCAGGAAAACGCAATCGCAGCCTGCCTGGGAGAGTTTGTATACAGGTATCAGCACATCATCGTCGGAAGATATTGCCGAAATCAATTTTGAGTCGGAGGAAGTTACCGGATCGCTCTTTAATGATGCCGAAGTGGAGCAGGCGGTGTATAAAACCTACCAGATACATAAAAAATATATTGTAAGCCCTATAAAATCGGGGCTATTGATAATAGACCAGAAGCGCGCCCACCAGCGCATTATGTACGAGCAGTTTTTGCGGAGTATAACCGTGCAGCACGCTGCAAGCCAGCAATTGTTATTCCCGTTAGTGCTGCATTACAATAAAACCGAACTGGAATTGATTAAAGAAATGCAGGATGCGCTGCAAAATACCGGTTTTGTGTTTGCCGAGATTAACCATGACCACATTGTAGTATCGGGCCTTCCGGTTAATGTATCCGAAAGCGAAGTCTCTATTTTGCTGGAAGAATTAATAAACGACCTGCAGCAGGAAGTACCCGATAGTAGTTTTAGCCAGAGCGACAGCATAGCAAAATCTATGGCACGAAGTTTGGCGGTAAAAACAGGAGTACTCCTTAGCGAGCGTGAGCAGGAAAACATGGTAAACTCCCTTTTTGCCTGCAAGGAACCTAATGTTTCACCTTTTAATAAACCAACTTTCATTACACTTAGTGTGGAAGACCTTGATAAACGATTTGCTATATGATGCGTATAACCGAAACTGTTAAGCACTTAATAATATTAAACATTGTTTTTTTTATAGGAAGTATGATAGTAGGAGAGCCTGCAGTCAGAATTCTTGCATTGCATTTTCCAGCTAATCCCGATTTTAAAGTATGGCAGGTAATTACGCACATGTTTATGCATGGCAGTATAATGCATATTTTCTTTAATATGTTTGCCTTATTTTCTTTTGGTGGATTGCTTGAACAGCTATGGGGGCCTAAAAAGTTTATATTTTTTTACCTGTCCTGCGGCCTTGGTGCGGCAGCTTTGCATATTGGGGTAAATTACTACTATTACCATCAGGCTATCGAGATACTTTCCGACAATGGATATGCTAAGGATACCGTTTTAGCATTATTAGATCAGGGCAAATACAACCCTAAATGGGCTGATATACTGACACCTGTACAGTTGCAAAATTTTATGAGCGGTTACTACAGTCCTATGCTTGGTGCATCGGGTGCAATATATGGTTTGCTTGTAGCGTTTGCCTTTATGTTCCCCAATGCCGAGTTAATGCTTATGTTTATACCCATCCCTATTAAGGCAAAATATTTTGTACCTGCACTATTGGCTTACGATTTATTTTCCGGAGTAAGAGGGCAATCGGTATTTGGTGGCAGTAGCGATGGCGTAGCACACTTTGCGCATTTAGGAGGGGCAGTGTTAGGCTTTTTAATGATGTGGTACTGGAAAAAAAATCAATACAACGGCAACCGCTGGAACTAACTTTATGAGCATAATAAACGATTTAAAAATGGAATATAGGGTGGGGGGCATTGTGCAACGCCTTATTTTTTGGAACGTTGGCCTTTTTGCCATCCCCATGGTCGTGTTCAGTATTTTGTCGCTTCTTAATGTAGATATTTCTTTTTTGCGCTGGGATATTCCCGGGGCTACCGATTGGCTCAGCCTTTCGTCTAACCCTGCCGATTTACTCTGGAAACCCTGGTCTATAATAGGCTATGCTTTTTTGCACGCCGGTTTTACGCACATACTGTTTAATATGCTTATGCTGTTTTTTGCAGGCAGGCTGTTCCTTACATTCTTTACCCAAAAGCAATTATTTGGGGTGTATGTTCTCTCTGCAATTTTTGCGGGTGCGATTTTTATACTGGGTTATCAAACATTGCCCATGCTTACGGGTGTAACTACTAAAATGGTGGGAGCATCTGCATCTATCATGGCATTGCTTATAGCTACGGCGGTTTATGCCCCAACTTATAGTGTTCGCCTTATGCTTATTGGTACGGTTAAGCTGTGGCACATAGCTTTGGCATTTGTTATAATCGACCTTATTTATGCTTCTGCCGAAAATACAGGTGGGCATATAGCACACCTTGCCGGCGCATTATTTGGATTTGTTTATATAAGATTATTAAAAAACAGTACAGATCTGACTAAAGGGGTTTCTGCAATTACAGAGGGTTTGGGCGGTTTATTTAAGACGCGCAAACAACAACCCTTTAAAAAGGTGCACCGCAATCCTGCACCGTCTACACCAAAGGCGGCAGGTACAAGGCCAAAGAGCATTACACAAAAACAAATAGACGATATTCTTGATAAAATAAGCCGTTCCGGATACGATAGCCTTACCAAAGAGGAGAAGGATTTTTTATTTAAAGTTGGTAAATAATAAGTAGTTTTGGTACTACACAAAGGCAGTAAATGAAAAAACTCTCGTGGTTTAATAAGGTAATCTATTTTCTCAATATTGTGCTTACTGTCCTTACAGTAATAGCATATATATTGCCGTTTATGGCGCCTAAGCTTTTCCCGCTGCTGTCTGTTTTTACGCTGGTTATGCCGCTCATGCTGGTGCTTAATTTTATCTGCTTTTTGTATTGGATGTTTCAGGCAAAAAGGCAAATGCTGCTTAGCGGATTGATCCTTCTTTTAGGGATTACTTTTATAAGTAAATTTTACAGATTTTCGGGCAGAGAACTTCCTGCCGATAAAGACGATTTTACATTAATGAGCTACAACGTGCGCCTCTTTAATTTATACGACTGGCTGCCCGACCGTGATATTGCTACTAAAATACCTGCGTTTATAAAAGAACAAGACCCGGATATTTTGTGCCTGCAGGAATATAACAAAATAGGCGATACCTCTTTTAAGAGCTATAAATACAAATACATTTTTAAGATGGCAGGCCAAACAGGGCAGGCCATCTATTCACGTTACAAGATTATAGGCAAGGGCGATATACAGTTTCCGGGATCGGCTAATAATGCCATTTATGCCGATATTAAGAAAGGAAAAGATACCATACGGGTGTATAGTATGCACCTGCAATCAATTAAAATAAGCCCTGATATCCACGAAAATATAGATGAAGAAAAATCTAAAATTATCTTTAACCGTATTGGGGCTGCATTTAAAAAGCAGCAACTTCAGGCAGAGCTGGTCGCAAAGCATAAAAACGAATGCCCATACCCCATGATTATTTGCGGCGACCTTAATAACAGCGCATTTTCTTATGTGTACCGCAGTGTAAGGGGAAATATGAATGATGCTTTTGAAGAAGCCGGAAAAGGCTTTGGCAGGTCATACGATTTTAAGTATTACCCGGCGCGTATAGATTATGTGTTTACAGATAAACTTATTGATGTAAAACAATATACTACGTTTTCCAGTTTCATAAATTCAGACCATTTTCCTATAATGACACGCCTTTGTTTTGAAGCACAAAATGATAATGAAAAGTAAAATTATAAGGTCTGGTTCTTTAAATATTCAAGCGCATAACGGCCTTCGTTAAACAAAAGGTCGAGTATGCTAAGGTTGTTAAGGTAACCGTGTTTATCGCCAAAAACCTGAGTATATTCTTCAAATTCTGAGGTGTCTTTTTTTCCATTGGCTAAATGTCTAAAGTCGGTTACATTTTTAGGTTCCAGTATAAATTCATCTGTCTTCTTATAACTAAGATCCATGCCGAGACAAGAAGTTATAACTTCTAAAGCCTGAAAATTAAGATCCATCATAAAGATGTGCTTTTTCTCGAATACAGGACGAATGTCATCTTCAAAATACTCAAAGAAAGGGGAAGCCCTGTAAGCTGCCTCCAGCGATTTAAAATGCTGCTTACGCCAGTCGAATGCCTGTTCTATCTTAACATCCTTAAACATTTGCCTGCCTTGCTTTACATTATGCTTAACCGGTATATTAAGTAGCTGTATACCGTTAGGGCTGTATATGTACATGCGGTTACGGTTGGTTTGCTTCTGGAAGTTATCCTCCACTTCAAAGGTTACCGAATCAGCTTTAGCCATAGCTACAAAATGACTTACAGAAGGAAAGTAAGTAGGGTGTATTAAAATGTCCATTAATAAGGGTATCTGGTTATTTGTCGATTTGGTTAATTTGAGATTTTAGCACCTCCTATAAAGAATCAGGCACGAATTGCACTGATTCACACTAAATAATTGTGGAGGTAAGTGTAATTCGTGCCTGATTAAAATTGTGTTCTGTAAATCTATTCTACAGTTTTACGTTTCTTTCTGAAAAAATCAAAAACAAACCATGCAACTAACAAGCCAATAAAATATTTGAAATACGATACAGGTTCGCCACTACCGCCAACGGTAGTAAATAGCCTTTCCCAACGAATTTTTTTGCTTATGTTGCTCCATTTAACATCCTGGTCTAAACTCATCCAGATAAATACCGGTTTACCTACAATGTGGTTTTCCGGCACAAAGCCAAAATAACGGCTGTCTAACGAGTTATGGCGGTTATCTCCCATCATCCAGTAATAATCCTGTTTAAAGGTATATGTAGTTGCAATCTCTCCGTTTATGCGAATTTCATTACCTGTAACTTTCAGGTCGTTGTTTTCATAATCGGCAATAATAAGTTTGTAAAGGGGTAATGTCTCTGTAGTTAAAGCAACAGTGGCTCCTTGTTTTGGCAGTGTGATAGGACCCATGTTATCTTGTGTCCAGGCAGGCTTGTTACCGGGAAACACACCCGATCCGTCCTGGATATAACCCTTACAACAGAAGCTATGCCAGCAAGTTTTTTAAGTTGATCTGCCTTTTCAAAGGTAAGGTTTGCAACAAACGAGCTGCCACCACCATTGGTTAGCTTTATCTGAGATTGGTTTATTAACTCAACCGGAATACCATTTAAATCGGTAACAACATATAGTGAACCGTCATTTTGCTGTCTGTAACCCTTAACGTAGTCCTTAATAGCCTGTATCTGTTCGTTAGTAAACCCCGGGGCAATAGTGTATGATTTGGTTACATCTGTAATGCCAAGTTTTTCAAGCTCATAGGCGGCTACCTGCCCATTAGTGGTAACGGTGTAATTATACTGTACTTTAGCCCTGTCAGAAAGTTTAAGTTCTGCACCGCCTATGTATACAATACCGTTACGCACTTCTAATACATCTCCTGGAACACCTACGCAACGCTTTACGTAGTTCATTTTTTTGTCTATGGGCTTGTGTACAGGAGCACTTTTAGGGTTTGTATAATATGTTAAAGTATCTGCGGGCCAGTTAAATACTACAATGTCGTTTTTCTTAACTTTCTCAAATCCGGGCAGCCTCATGTAAGGCAGTTGCGGCCAGTTGCTGTAAGAACGTTTGTTTAAAACAGGTATAGTGTCATGTACCATAGGTGCTGCAACGGTTGTCATAGGCACACGCGCACCATAGTTTACTTTGCTCACAAAAAGAAAATCGCCAACAAGCAGGGTTTTTTCTAATGATGCTGTAGGAATATTAAAAGGCTGTAACACATAAGTATGCACTATAGTGGCAACCACAATGGCAAACAGTAAGGAACTTACAGTATCGCCGCCTTTGCTTTTAGCCCTTAGGTCGCGGTCTTTAATGTGGGTAACCTCCTGTGTGTAGTTAACGTAGTAAATATAAAATCCAAGGGTTACAATGCCGAGGACGGTATCTGCAGTAGTGTTTTTGCCAAAGGTCCTTAGTGTTTCTACCCATATTACCGGGAACATTATAAGGTTTACAACAGGTACAAAAAGTAATAGTACCCACCAGGCAGGACGGCCAATAATACGCATTAAAACTACTGCGTTATAAACGGGTATAGCAGCTTCCCAGGCTTGCCTGCCTGCTTTTTGATACAATTTCCATGTGCCTAAAAAATGTACTACCTGTACTGCAAGGAAAAATATAAACCATTGTACTATTGTCATCTCTTCTATAATTTTTTATATCTATATGTAGTATATTACATAAAAATGTTACAGGCCTAAAACATCTTTCATGCCATAAACGCCTTGTTTGCCTATAATCCACTCTGCGGCTATAACGGCACCCAGCGCAAAACCCTCGCGGTTATGGGCCGTATGCTTAATTTCTATAGCATCTACTTCGCTGTTATAAGTAACAGTATGCGTGCCCGGTACACCCTCAACCCTTTTGGCATCAATAAAAATATCGCCTTCTTTAGGATTGCCAATGGCCCAGCCTGCATAGTCAGAATTATTAATGATATCTTTAGCCAGTGTTATGGCAGTACCGCTTGGCGCATCAAGCTTTTGGGTGTGATGCACTTCCTCCATAGATACCTTATATTGCTTAAGGTTAGCCATCATTTTAGCGAGGTAGGAGTTAAGCTCAAAAAAAATATTTACGCCAAGGCTAAAGTTAGAGCCATATATAAAAGCACCCTTTTTTTCTTCGCATAGCTGTGCCATATCATGGTAATGTTCCAGCCAGCCGGTTGTGCCACTAATAACGGGAACATTGCTGTTTAAACAAGCCGATATATTGCCTATGGCAGCATCGGGGATACTGAAATCTATAGCAACATCAGCATCTTCCAGACCTTCAAAGCTATCATTGCTTTTTTTTCTTAAAACTATTTCGTGGCCTCTTTGTAAAGCAATACCTTCTATTACTTTACCCATTTTGCCATAACCTAACAGTGCAATTTTCATGGTTAAAACTTGTAGTTTAGGGTAAGCCCTAAATTGTATTTGTAGTCTATTTGATTTTGCTGTAATGATGGTAGCAGCGAAAGGTTCTCGTTTACGTTAAACTGCTTTAAGTGAGCGTCTACGTTAGCATCTACTATGTTTAGCAGGTAAATACCAATAGTAAAAAACATTGAAAGATCGCGGTTGCGCTGGTAAAATTTCTGGCCCCTTATAAGCCTGTCGCCATTAAGTTCAGACAGGGTTCCTGTAACCGGGCGGCCAGCAAGTTTATCTTTATAAGCATCGCGGTACTCATGGTATTTTTTATTATTCCAGCTGTAATAATAAATACTAAGCCCCATACCACCCCATGCAATAGGTGCTTTCCAGTACCTTTTGTTATATATCTGCCCAAGGCCTGGTACTAACCCCGAATAAAATGCAGCCCTCGCAGGTGCCAACGGATCCATTTTATAGGGCTTAAGCAGCACCGAGTCCTGTTTTATAATATCTACTTTTAGTTCGTTATCCTGTGCAAAAGCCGGTAACGAAAAAAAGAATAGTGTTATGAGTATGAAAAGTATGTTTTTCACTAACCTTTTATAAGTTTAATGATCCTGTTAAAATCTTCCTGAGAGCTAAAAGGTATCGTGATCTTTCCTTTTCCTTTGCCGTCTATCTTTACATCAACTTTCGCACCAAAAAAATCAGTGATCGTTTTTTGTTCTTCCTGCGCTACATTAAACGAGCTGCTTTTAGCTGGTAGTTTTTCTGCGGGGGCAGGGGTACCCTCATGGAAACTCTTTACTAAAGCCTCAGTTTCGCGTACCGAAAGGTTTTCGCTTACAATTTTCTGGTAAATATCCGCCTGGGCATCGTGGTCTTCTATGTTAATAATAGCACGCCCGTGACCCATTGTAATAAAACCATCGCGAATGCCGGTCTGGATAATAGGGTCAAGCTTTAGCAGGCGAAGGTAATTAGCAATTGTAGAGCGTTTTTTGCCCACACGGTCGCTCATTTGCTCCTGTGTAAGCTGTATCTCGTCTATAAGCCTTTGGTAAGAAAGCGCAATCTCTATAGGGTCAAGGTCATGGCGCTGAATGTTCTCTACCAACGCCATTACTAACGAGTCATTATCGTTTGCAATACGTATGTAAGCAGGTATATGTGTTAGCCCGGCAAGTTTAGATGCGCGTAGCCTTCGTTCTCCACTAATTAGCTGATATTTGTTATATTCCTGTTTACGTACGGTAATAGGCTGTATAACACCAAGCTCTTTTATAGAGGTGCTTAATTCGCGTAACGATTCTTCGTTAAAATTTGTCCTGGGCTGAAACGGGTTTATCTCTATGGCATCAATTTCCAGTTCGATGATATTACCCACCACTTTATCGGCGTTTTTATCATCCACCGATTTAATGTCGTTTTCAGGGTCTTTTAATAATGCCGATAATCCCCTCCCAAGGGCTTGCTTTTTTATGGCTTTCATAAACCTACTTTACTGTTTTTCTTTATAATTTCTTCGGCAAGCTGCAGGTAATTTGTAGCACCTTTACTTGTAGCATCATAGTTTATAATGCTTTCGCCATAACTTGGTGCTTCACTTAATTTTATATTACGCTGAATGATGGTGTTAAATACCATATCATGAAAATGCTTTTGCACTTCTTCCACAACCTGGTTAGACAGCCTTAAGCGCGAGTCATACATGGTAAGCAACAGTCCTTCTATATCTAACTCCGGATTGTGTATTTTTTGTACGCTCTTTATTGTATTTAACAGCTTGCCTAAACCTTCCAGTGCAAAATATTCGCATTGTATAGGTATTACAACGCTGTCTGCCGCAGTAAGGGCATTAAGCGTTAGCAGCCCTAACGATGGTGCGCAGTCTATAAGTATATAGTCGTATTCGTTTTTAACGCTTTCCAGTGCCTGTTTAAGCATGTATTCCCTGTTCTCCTTATCTACAAGCTCTATCTCAATAGCAACAAGGTCTATATGCGCAGGTATGACCCACACATTTGGAGCAGAACATTCTATGATAGCCTCTTTTGGTGTGCTGCTGTGTTCGAGTATCTGGTAGGTGCCAATCTCAACAGTCTCTACATCTATGCCAAGGCCCGAGCTTGCATTAGCCTGCGGATCGGCATCGATCAATAGTACTTTTTTTTCGAGTACGCCCAGCGAAGCCGCCAGGTTTACCGATGTTGTTGTTTTACCCACGCCGCCCTTTTGGTTGGCAATAGCAATGATCTTACCCATTTATGTTTGAAATTTTGGAACCGTAAAAATACGATTATTTATGGTTCCTGAAAACGGAAATTGTTAACAATACTAAATAAAAAAGCCGCACTGTGCAGTGCGGCTTAGTAACAAATATAGGGTTGGTTTATTGTACTATAAGTTTTTGAGAAGCAGAAATGTTGCCTGACTCTAACTTAATAACATACATACCTGCAGATAGTGCAGACAAGTTGATGTTTTTACTTGTACCGCTTACTGTAGTTTCATAAACTTTTGCACCTGTAAGAGAGTATACACTTACATGTCCATTGTCTAAATTGTTATAGGTAAGGGTTACATTTTTATTTGAAGTTGGGTTAGGGTATACGCTAAAGTTATTAGCTTTAATAGTACCTGTACCAGCCGTAACAGCTTCCCATACTACATTATCTATAGCAGCACCGTTGTGTATAGCATCGGCAGTAATTTTAAAAGCAATAAAGCCTTGAGTAGTAGAAGCCGGTATAACAATGTTAGCATGATTTACAGAAGTATCTGTTACAGCAATAGGCTCTCCTACGGCAGTAAATGTTGTAAAATCAGAAGCGCTGGTAAGTGTTCCTATTTGTACAGTAATGTTGCCTTCCGGTATTACACCGTTAGCAGCAAGTTTGTAAGTATCAAAAGATAATTCGTGAGCACCATCTATAGTAGAAACTTCCGGGGTTACAAGGTAGCCCGGAGCGTTTGCAGCAAAAAGGCTGTAAAATACTGCATACTGGTTAGTTTCGTCTTCTGTTTCGCCGGTGTATACTAAAGGCATACCTGTACTTGCACTCCAGCAGTTTTGTGGAAAAGCACCCGTTGTAGCAATTGTAAAGTTAGAGAAATCCTCATTTAATGTTTCTACAGCAACACATGCAGGTTCAGGAACTGCTTCCCATACTACATTATCTATAGCAGCGCCGTTGTGTATAGCATCGGCAGTAATTTTAAAGGCAATAAAACCTTGTGTTGTAGAAGCCGGTATAACAATGTTAGCATGATTTACAGATGTATCTGTTACAGTAATAGGTTCTCCTACGGCAGTAAATGTTGTAAAATCAGAAGCGCTGGTAAGTGTTCCTATTTGTACAGTAATGTTGCCTTCCGGTATTACACCGTTAGCAGCAAGTTTGTAAGTATCAAAAGATAATTGGTGAGCACCATCTATAGTGGAAACTTCCGGAGTTACAAGGTAGCCAGGAGCGTTAGCTGCAAAAAGGCTGTAAAATACTGCATACTGGTTAGTTTCGTCTTCTGTTTCGCCGGTGTATACTAATGGCATACCTGCACTTGCGCTCCAGCAGTTTTGCGGGAAAGCACCCGTTGTAGCAATTGTAAAGTTAGAGAAATCCTCGTTTAATGTTTCTACAGCAGCACATGCAGGGGCAGGAACTGCATCCCAAACAACATTATCTATAGCAAGTGCATTGTGTACAGAATCAGCCGATAGCTTAAATGCAATATGGCTGCCTGCAGGAGCAGATGGTATTATAATATTATTATACGTTTCTACGTCTGCAGTAGTAATAGTTATTACATCGCCAAAGGCAACAAATGTTGCAGCATCTGCTACATCGCTAATTGTGCCTACCTGTAATGAAACGGTACCGCTTGGTACTGAACCGCCCATTCCAAGTTTGTATGCGTCAAAAGATAGTTGGTGTGCGCCGTCAAAATTAGATACTTCAGGGCTTATTAAATAAGCATCGGTATTAACTGCAAACAGACTGTAAAAAACAGCATACTTATTACTTTCAGTTTCGGCGGTGTAAATTCTTGTTGCGCCTGATATAGACGACCAGCAGTTTTGAGGGAAAACACCTGTAGTGCCAATAGTAAAATCTGTAAAATCTTCGTTTAATGTTGTCTGAGGTTCACATTGCGCGTTTGCAAAAAGAGTAGCGCAAAGCATGCCTGCAGAAAGTAAAATTTTTTTCATGCGGTTGTTTTATTTAGATTCAGTAAGAATAATAATTCGGGACAAATATAAATAATTTATTTATACTAAGTCTAAATAAAGCGATTAAAATCTATAAAAAAAGGCAGATTTTTTTTCTGCCTTTTTTTATTTCCCAGTCGTAGCGGCAGTTTTTAGCCGGTTAGTAATTATAACTAACTGCGACTGAAAACTGTGACCGTAATTATTCTTTATTCCTTTTTGCTTTAATCATGGCTTCGAGCATATCCCAGGTTTCTTCGGGTATTGCTTCGAGCAGGTTAAACTGGCCGGCACCTTTTAGCCATTCGCCACCATCTATGGTTATAACTTCGCCATTTACGTACGCAGAAAAATCAGATACTAAATATGCGGCGATATTTGCCAGTTCCTGGTGGTCGCCCACGCGCTTTAAAGGCACTTTTTGTGCAAGGTCAAATTTTTCCTGAAGGTCGCCGGGCAATAACCTGTCCCAAGCGCCCTTGGTAGGGAAGGGGCCGGGTGCAATGGCATTACTGCGTATACCATATTTTGCCCATTCTACCGCGAGGCTGCGGGTCATGGCCAGTACGCCTGCCTTAGCAGTAGCGCTTGGCACCACATATGCAGATCCTGTCCAGGCATAGGTAGTAACAATATTTAGTATAACCGATGAAGGTTGTTTTATGTCTATCCAGTGTTTACCAAAGGCAAGCGTACAGTTTTTAGATCCTTTTAGTACGATATCTATAACGGTATCAAAAGCATTTGCCGATAAACGTTCTGTGGGAGATATAAAATTTCCTGCTGCGTTATTAAGCAAAACGTCTACTTTTCCAAAAGCATCCAGCACAGCTTTGAGCATATTTTCTACTTCTTCATAATGCCTAACGTCGCACTGTACGGCAAGGCATTTCCCGCCGGTTTGCTCTTCGAGTTCTTTAGCCGTATTTTGAAGTTTTTCAAGATCGCGGGATGTTATGGCAACCTTAGCGCCCAACTCCATAAAATATGTTGTCATGGCTTTGCCCAGTCCGCTGCCACCGCCGGTAACTACAATTACTTTATCGTTTAGCGCGCCATCGCGCAGCATTTTATCGGTATAGCTCATTTTTGTGTGTTTGTATTGTAAATATATAAAATATTATGCATGCATTAGTTTACTGCATGTTAAATACAGGTTATGCACAAAAAAAGCCGAACCACGTGGGTTCGGCTTTAATTTAGTTAAGCGTGATTTAAAGGCTTATTATTTTTTAACCCTTATAGGGATAAGTTTTTTCTGGTTTTTTTTAACCTGCATAAAGCCTACTGCCATGAATGCTAAAAATACAGGGTACAGCGTAATAAATACGGTATGTACAGGGAGATTTAAAATCAGTGCAAATGCTATATGAAGTATTGAAATCACGATCATGCCTACAGTTCCGATTGTAAAAAAGGGATTTAGATTTTTCATTTCCTTTTATTAGGGGATTAATTGATTATAAATTTACGGTTTTATATATGGCTTAGTGTTAAAAGTAAATCTTATTTTTAGCCATGTACCTATATTTAACTTAATTGCAATTTTCGTGCCTCTTTTGCTGCTTAAATATTTAGTATAGATGCTTTAATTGCAGTATACGTAATCGCAACGGTTATAGTTTTTCAGGCAAATCCCCTTAATAATTCTAATTTTCTATAAAACTTACTGTGTTGCCTACAGATTTATTGAGTAAATATGTTTGTGCTACTTTTTTTACTGCCAATATATAGGCTGCAACTCGCAATGTAACATTGTATTGGGTTGCAGTTGCAAATACATCGCTAAAGCTTTGCTCCAAAATATCGTTTAGCCTGTTGTTTACCTGCTCTATAGGCCATGACTCATGCAGTGAGTTTTGCAGCCATTCAAAATAAGATACTGTAACACCACCGGCATTGGCAACAATATCCGGCACTACGGTTATATTTTTTTCATTAAGTATATCATCTGCATCGCTCGATACAGGTCCGTTTGCACCTTCTACAATAAGGCTGGCTTTTATGAAAGGAGCATTAGCTGTTGTAATAACATCCTCTTTAGCGGCAGGTATTAATACGTTTAAAGGAAGCAATAATAATTCGTCATGGTCTATGGCTTCTGCTTTAGGGTATCCTGTAATGCTTTTGTTATTAAGGTTGTAGTATAAAATAAGTTCAGGTATATTAATCCCGGCAGGATGATAAAGAGCTGTATTAATATCGCTTACAGCAACTACTTTAAGCCCGGCTTCATATAAAAACTGAGCCGTGTGCAGGCCTACATTGCCAAAACCCTGTATAGCCACAGTAGAATGACTTATTGCTAACCCTAATTTTTGCATTGCCAGTAAAGTAACAATACTTACACCGCGGCCGGTAGCTTCAGTTCGCCCTAAAGACCCGCCCGCGTTTAAATGCTTGCCCGTTACTACAGCATGTATAGGCTTACCGTGCAGTAAAGAAAATTCGTCCATCAGCCAGCCCATTTCGTCAGGGCCGGTGCCCATATCCGGTGCAGGTACATCTTTGTCTGGGCCAAAAACATCTGCCAGTGCTTTTGTGTAGGCACGTGTTATGCGTTCCAGTTCGGCTTTGCTATGTTGTTTTGGGTCAACCACGATGCCGCCTTTTGCACCGCCAAACGGAATGCCAGTTACAGCCGACTTCCAGGTCATCCATGCTGCAAGTGCTTTAACTTCTTCAAGGTTTACAGCTGTATCATAACGGATGCCTCCTTTAGATGGGCCCAGTACGGTAGAATGTATAATTCGGTAGCCTTCAAAGTTTTTTTCCTGGCCGTTGTCAAGTTTTATCGAAAAATTTATAAGTACCTGTTTTTCCGGGCGCTGAAGTGTTTCACGTAATGACTGTTCTAAATTTAATATATCGGCTGCGGTATTGTACCTGTCCAGCATAGATTGAAATGGGTTTTGTTGTATAGCTGTTGTGCTCATTGTATTATAATAGGTATGTTGAATTTTTATTTTCTAACTGTATTGCTATTTGTATGCCGAAACAGTTTAGTTTTTTAATATGTCTGTTTTTCAGGTTATTATTGCCGGCTACAACAATGTGGGCATATCATTATGACAGGGTATGTTACCGCAAAATGATAGTGTTTGTTTCTATTAGATTTCATTGACTAATAATTTGATTGATGGTTTTGTATAAAAAGAAAAGCCCTCTTACAAATGTTGTAAAAGGGCTTGGTATATTTTTTTAAGATGTTATACACGCGCACTCCTGCAACACGAAAGTGTTTTCATGCAGCAGCACATATTTGCGATATTGTTTATTACAAGTGCATTCATCGTTGATATTCTAATTTGATATTGCAAATATATTCAAATAATCTATTACTCTACAAAAATAATAGACTAATAAAACGTTATTTTTTTTAAAAAATTATAATGCCAACTATGTCTTTGATTTATAGATTTTTAAATTGCTGCGCGTTTATAATAGCCGCACTGCTTGCAGTATTGTTAAAATAAATAAATACCTCGCTACAGTTTTTCTTCGAAGAGATATCTTCATGTAATTCCTTTAGTTCATTTAAATTATATTCCGAATAGAACAGCTGCGGATTGCCGTGCAGCCTTACATAAACTATTTTTGTAGTAACAACAACAGCCGTAGGCAGTTTGGGGTAACTAACTGTGCAGAAAGTTATATTATTCTTGGCCAGAGCATCGCATACGTCCTGGCACCACCAGCTTTCGTTGCGAAATTCTACCACGTTTTTAAAATCAGGGTTTAATGAATCTATAATAAAGCCAAGCCTGTCTTCACTATAGCTAAAACTTGGCGGGAACTGAAACAATATGCATCCTAACTTATTGGCAAGGCCTTCTTTGCAAACGGAATATAGCTTATTTATTTCGTCCTTACAATCGTCAAATTTCTTAATGTGGGTAATTTGTTTGGGTGCCTTTACGGCATACATAAAATCGTCAGGAGCTTTGTCGTACCAGTTTTTCATAACCCTGAGTGTAGGGAATTTATAAAAAGTGGCGTTTATCTCGAAGGTTTTAAAATGCCGGCAGTAAAACTCAAACCACTGCTTTGAAGGTATATCTTCAGGGTAGAAAACACCTTTCCACCGGCTGTTGTAATAGCTGGAACACCCTATGTACAGTAGTTTTTTCATTTGTATTGTTCCTGGCAGTTAGTGCAAAAAAAGCTGCGGCGTTTTTTAACTCCGGTATACTCTTTGTAAAGAGGAAGGTCGCAGCGCTTGCAGATTTTTTTACTGTGGGCAAGCCAGTGCTTTTTAAGTTCGTCCTTTTGTTTCCAGCGCAAAAAATCAAAGCTATAGTTGCGCGCCTCTGTAACCATAGCATCAATCTTATCGGCAGGTATCTTTCCAATTAAAGACTCCGGATGTATGTGTACCCTGTATAAAACCTCATTCTTAATAATGTTGCCCACGCCGCTAAATATATCCTGTTCCAGTAATGCATCGCAGGCCTGTCTATTAGGGACTTCCTGTAGTTTAAGCTTTGCGTTTTCCGGGTTCCAGTTATCATTCATTACATCTGCGGTAAAGTCGTAATGGTCGTTTACATCACCTTCCAAAACCTTGACAGCGGCAGTATAAAAATTCAGTTCGCCGTTGTTAAAAACAAAACCGAGCCGTAACAGCGACTCCTTACGCTCGTTGATGCGGTAAGTAG
>Ga0247815_10001676_pt1 | contig 16882 bp, 13 predicted proteins | sample UWRJL194509B1_FD_181014 | JGI IMG/M metagenome (GOLD analysis project Ga0247815, IMG submission 181014) | Plant litter microbial communities from Arlington Agricultural Research Station in Wisconsin, United States - UWRJ-L194-509B-1 | ecosystem: Environmental > Terrestrial > Plant litter >...
GTATTCAGTACGCTGATCTCGTTATTAGTTTCGCTATATATTTATGATCTATCTGGATTGTATGAATTTAGATGGTTAAGTGAGCTTCAAGTTTCTACTGGATGCAGAGTTGTAAATATTAATGCGGGTTTTGATGAAACAAGTGCACTTTTACAGCAATGGTTTCCTGACGCCGATTTGGATGTGTACGACTTTTACGATCCGTTAAAACATACTGAAGTTTCCATCAAACGGGCAAGAAAGGCCTACTTGCCATTTAATGGCACCCTCGCTATTTCCACGTCAAGCCTACCTTTGCCCGATAACCATGCCGATTATATATTCCTGATATTTTCAGCCCACGAGATTAGAAATGAGGATGAAAGGACTATGTTTTTTATTGAATTAAATAGAATACTGAAACCAGGCGGGAAAATTTTTCTATTGGAGCATTTGAGGGATGTCCCTAATTTTTGCGCCTATAATATCGGTTTCTTTCATTTTATGTCTAGATCCTCCTGGTATAACACTTTTACTCAATCAGATCTTAAACTGCTGAAAGAGACTAAATTCACTCCATTTGTCACCCGCTTCATGCTCGAAAAAAATGGAAATCCATCTTAAACTCATTGGCAGCCTTTTAGTAATACTAAGCCTGGTACATATTATTTTCCCCAGATATTTCAAATGGGCTGAAGATCTGGAAAAGATTAGTTTGATCAACAGGCAAATGATGTATATACATACATTTTTTATTGCTCTGGTAGTTATGTTAATAGGGTTGCTCTGTATCACATCTTCCCATGAGCTCTGTAACACCAAACTGGGAGCCAACATTTCACTTGGACTGAGCATCTTTTGGCTCATCAGGCTTGTCATACAATTCTTTGGTTATTCGCCAAAGTTATGGAAGGGCAAAAAGATGGAAACAATCATTCATGTCGTATTCGCCCTGCTTTGGCTATACCTGGGTACCATATTCGGTTTAGTGTGGCTACAATCGAATTATATTTTTACCACTATTGTGCAGCTATAAAAGGTTAACACAATTCAGTGTAACAAAATGATCTAGAAGTCTCTCGAAAAGTAATTTCTCTTATTCCGATAAGATAGAAACGTTATATTTGGATTAACCAATTATAAAATCGCTGATGAAACTACTATTCTTTGCCCAGATTGGGGCAACTCCCATAGAGAGGCATACCATTAATTCACATCCCTTCCCGACAAATATTGTAAAACATGCCCCTTGGGTGTCTTGCAATCATCTCTATATATTCCAATAAATTTTGAATCTCCCATATGAACATTTTTGGCAGTTAACCTAGATATTTAAAGATGAACCAAATCTACAAGCGTTTAGTCTATCTATTATTATGTATATTTTTCACTATGTCAGGGGCGACAGCCCAAAGTCAAACGGCAACAATATATGTTTCAGTAAAAGGGAACGATTCATTCTCCGGAGATCTGAAAAAACCGTTTTTAACGGTTGATATGGCGCTTCGTAAGGCAAGAGAACTTCGCCGTTTGTCTGATCCATCTGTAAAAAATGGAATACATATCTATGTTGGTGGTGGAAATTATTCTCTTTCAGAACCTGTTATACTCAGACCGGAAGATTCCGGTACCGCATTAAGTCCTACCAGTATTGAAGCCGTACCTGGTGAAAGGCCTGTATTGAATGGGGGACTAAACATCACCGGCTGGAAAAAGGCCACAGAAGAAATTAAGGGGCTACCTATTACAGCTAAAGGAGAGGTATGGGTTGCCGATGCACCACTTTCCGGTGACCAGCCTATTGATTTTCGTCAACTCTACGTTAACGGACAAAAGGCTACCAGGGCACGGGATGTTAAAACCGGCAAAATGGGCAGGATTTTGTCCTGGAACCATAAAGACCAAACTTGCTGGATCCCAAAACCGGCTGTTGATTTGAACCAGGCCTCGGGAGTGGAAATGTTTATCCACCAGTGGTGGTCCATTGCGGTATTGCGGGTAAAGTCTGTTAGCGTTAAAGGTGATAGTGCGCGACTATCTTTTTATCAGCCAGAGAGCCGTGTTCAGTCAGAACACCCCTGGCCTGCACCCCGGATATCAAAATCTGATGGAAACTCTGCGTTTTATCTCAGTAATGCAATACAATTTGTAAACGAGCCAGGAGAGTGGTTTTTAGATAAACGGAACCAGAAAATATATTACTGGCCACGTGCCAACGAAAATATGCAGGCGGCAAAAGTTATTGTTCCTGTATTGGAAACGTTGCTTAAAATACAAGGTACAATAGATAGGCCCGTTAGTTACGTTTCTTTCATTGGAATAGGCTTTCAGTATGCTACATGGTTACGTCCTTCAAGGGAAGGGCATGTACCGCATCAATCAGGAATGTATATGACAGATGCATATAAGCTTGAAATTCCAGGAACGGCCGATAAAAAATCCCTCGAAAATCAGGCCTGGGTTGGTCGCCCGGCAGCTGCGGTTGAAGCGTCATTTACCAAGCATACCGCTTTTGAGAACTGCCGTTTTGAACATATGGGCTCTACAGGCTTAGATTATAAGCGGGGAAACCACAATGAACTAATCCAGGGCAATGTCTTTAAAGATATTTCCGGCACAGGAATACAAATAGGAGTGTTCTCAGATGAAAGTCAGGAGGTACATTTTCCCTACCAGCCTGCCGATCAGCGGGAAGTTTGTTCTGATATAAAAATCAGTAATAACCTGATCACTGACGTGAGCAACGAGGATTGGGGTACGCTGGGAATTAGCGCAGGAGTTGTAAAAGGACTGCTGATTGATCATAACGACATTAGTGAGGTGTCATACTCAGGCATTTCTGTTGGGTGGGGATGGACCCGCACGGTTACCGTTGCCATGAATAACAGGATTACAGCTAACAAAATCCAACGTTATGGAAAACATATGTATGATGTATCTGGCATTTACACCTTATCAGCACAGCCGGCTTCAGCTATAGAAGGGAATTATGTTGATAGTATTTATAAGGCACCTTATGCCCATGATCCAAATCACTGGTTTTATTTATATACAGATGAAGGATCTTCCTTTTTTACAGTGAAAAACAACTGGACACCCACGGATAAGTATCTAAAAAATGCCAACGGGCCAGGTAACGTTTGGGAAAATAACGGTCCATGGGTAGCAGATAGTACAAAAAGGGCGGCAGGTTTGCAAAAACCTTTTCAGCATTTGTTGAAAGAAAGGGCACCGGTCGCTACAGACAGGGAAATCAATCACTCGCAGCTTACCAAAGTGGTTGAACTTATTACAGCAGACGGGGCAATGGCCGATCAAAAGAAGCTAGCTGCGATCTGTAGTAAACAGGGGCTGTCAGCTGCCAATCTTTTTCACTGGAAAAACCATTCTATAGTATATGGCGCAATAGAGGATCCGAACCGATTGAGAACAGCATTAAAAGCCGGTTTCGCAAACAGTGACGTAAAAATTTATAATGCCCCGTTTTATGAATTTGAACGCGCTAAACATTGCAAAGGGTCGGTAAAGGTGAAAGATTTAGAGCATATTATTTTAACGGCCGACCTGGTAAAAGACTCTCTTCTGCAAAAGGAGTACCTCAATTACCATGCTAACCAATTTAAAGATTGGCCTGAAGTGGCTCAGGGATTTTGCAATGCTGAATTTCAAGAGTTGCAGCTATTCATGAATGCCGGACAGCTGATGTTAATAATCAGTATACCCAAGGGTGCTGATTTTGAATCACTGAACAAGAAGACCACTGCAAACAACCCGAGGGTGGATGAATGGAATACCCTGATGAAAAATTATCAGCGCGGACTGCAGGGCACACAACCAGGCGAAACCTGGGTGTTTTTAGAAAAATTTAGAAACTAATAGATAAAGCATGTTAAGACTAGGAATTTTAGGATTAGGCGAAGGCAGAAGCACCATTTCGGCAGCAATGCAAAGTTCGAAATGGGATTTAAGAATTATTTGCGACCGCAATGAAGAACTCTGCCGTCAGCGCGCAGAGGAATTTAATGTAGAGCATTACACAACAAATTATGAGGATATGCTTCAGGATGATGAGATTGACGTCATCGCAATATATACGCCAGATCATTTGCATGCAGAACATGTAAAACAGGCTTTGTTACATGGTAAACACGTGGTGTGCACAAAACCATTTATAGATGACCTGTCAATGGCAAATGAATTACTGGAACTGGCCCGGAAATCGGGTAAAAGCGTTTTTGTGGGACAGAGTTCGCGCTTTTTCGAACCAGTAAAGCGACAACGTAAAGATTTTGAAGCCGGCCTTATCGGTGAGCTGATTACCATTGAAGGATACTACCATGCAGATCACCGTTGGTTTTTGGAAAAAGGATGGTCGCTCAAACAGTCCTTTAAATGGTTGTATGGCGGACTAAGCCACCCTACAGATTTTATCCGCTGGTACCTTCCGGATATAGAGGAAGTAATGGGTTATGGCATGCTCAGTGCCAACGGTGCCAAAGCCGGCCTGAAAAACCAGGACACCATGCACTTCATCTTTAAAGCGCGTGATGGCAGGATTGCCAGGGTTAGTGGGGCATATACTGGTCCGGTACAGCCAAATATCCGCGACAGCGAAATGAGCTGTATTTTGCGGGGAACAGAAGGCTGCAGTCAGGCCGATTATATGGATCTGCGTTATGCCATTACTGACAAAACAGGGGAGGAGCAATTGGTTACCTGGGAACATAAACTGAAACATTATTTTCGATTTGAAGGCAAAAGCCACCATGCGGGCGAATATCAGAATTACCTGGAATACTTTGCGGACAGCATCCATTCCAATAGTATTGCCTACCCTGATATTAAGGAAGGAATTGGAACTATCGCTTTATTACAAGCTATGGATCAATCGCTGCAAACAGGATTACCGGTTAAAATTGATGATATCTTATCTGCCAACAATATTTCTAGGGCATCCATAAATCTTTAAGGGGCAGATGGGAAACATTGTAGAACGTTTAACTATACTCGATTATGCCATTGTGGTAGCCTACCTCCTTATCCTGATGGTGATTGGCTACCGGGCTAGCTATTCTGGTAAAGGACAGGAAGATGAATCGCTTTTTCTTGCCAATAAATCATTGGGCTGGGCAAGCATAGGTTTTAACATGTGGGGAACCAATGTCGGCCCTTCTATGTTGCTTGCTTTTGCCAGTATAGGTTACTCCACAGGTATTGTGGCGGTAAATTTCGACTGGTATGCCTTTGCATTCTTATTATTACTGGCCATCGTATTTGCGCCAAAATACCTGGCGGCAAAGGTTTCTACCATGCCAGAATTTATGGGGCAGCGTTATGGTAGTTCTACCCAAAACATACTTGCCTGGTATGCACTAATCAAAATCATGATATCCTGGTTGTCACTTGGCCTTTTTGCCGGTGGTTTCCTTGTCCGTCAGATTCTGGGTATTCCAATGTGGGAGTCGGTAATTGTACTGGTATTGTTTGCCGGGGTATTTGCATATACCGGGGGACTTAAAGCGATTGCGCGGGTAAATGTATTCCAGATGATCCTGCTCATTGGTGTATCCCTTACGCTTACTATTTTAGGTATCTTGAAAGTGGGCGGGCTAGCTAAGCTTCATGCTGGTGTGCCAGCCGATTTCTGGCACCTTATTCACCCTGCAAGTGATACAAAATACCCCTGGCCAGCTATTCTGCTCGGTTATCCTGTTGCTGCTATCGCCTTTTTCTGCACTGACCAATCGATGGTACAATCAGTATTAGGTGCTAAAAACCTGGAACAGGGCCAGCTTGGGGTTAACTTTATTGGCTGGCTGAAGATCTTGTCATTGCCGCTTTTCATCCTTACGGGGGTGCTGTGCCGGGTGTTATTCCCAAATTTGAAAGACCCTGCAGAAGCATACATGACCATGGTTAATAATTTATTTCCTTCAGGGATGAATGGCTTGGTGATTGTGGTACTAATAGCTGTATTGGTTGGTACCATTGGCTCATCCTTAAATTCCTTGAGCACTGTTTTTACAATGGATGTATATGCTAAAAAGATCAATACCGCTGCAACAAACAAGCAACTGAAAAAAATCGGGCGGTTAACCGTAATTGTAGGATGTGCTTTAGCTGTGATGATGGCCCTTGCAATTGATAGTATAAAAGGACTTAACCTCTTTGATGTATTCCAATCGGTACTTGGATTTATTGCCCCGCCGCTTTCAGTGGTGTTCCTGCTCACTGTATTCTGGAAACGGACTACCCGGAAGGCAGTAAATTTTACCTTATCTATAGGCTCTGCATTTAGTCTTGGCACCGGTGTATTTTATCTCTGGGTATTTCCTCCCGATAAATATGCTTTCTGGCCGCATTACCTGCTGTTATCATTTTATATTTTCGCCTTCCTTTTTCTTTTGGCGGTATTGATATCCCTGCTAGACAGGTCGCCCGAGGTTTATAAACCTGTCGTAGATGCCGGAGATCTTCCCAAAACAACTTTTCGCGTTAAACTAGCCTGGACGGCACTGGTTGTAGTTATGGTTATACTCTATCTCATTTTCGGATAATATTAAAAATTAAGCAAATGATAAATTCCCGATGTTTTAAAATTGTTTTCGCCTTTTCTTTGATCCTCACCTTGTCTGTCGATGGCCTGTTTGCGCAGTCCAAAGCAACCTGGATTTGGTATCCTGGTGATTTTGAAGTGTGGCTTGGCAACAAAATGCAAAACCGGCGTACTGAGCGAGGCTCATTTCTTCCGCCCTTCTGGAAATTTGACAGTCATTATGTGCTGATAGATTTCCATAAGGATTTTGATCTGCCCGAAGCTGAGAGTGCTGAGCTATTTGTAGAAGGACAATACAGTGTTAAAGTTGATGGTAAGGCCGTTTTTGGTTATCCGTCAAAACTTGACATCCCTGCAGGAAAACACAGGATAAGCTTAAAAGTATATAACCAGGGCAACGTCCCGGCTGTTTATGTAAAAGGGAAAAAAGTGATTTCGGATTCTACCTGGCTGGTTACTTATGAAGATAAGGAATGGATTGATCAGTCGGGAAAAGCGTCAGATCAGTCTGGTACGACCTGGCTCAAAGCAGCCAGCTGGGATTTTGATAGTCCTTCGCTTCCGCCATCAAAGTATGCTTTGCCCACCCGGCCTCAGTCGGCACTGCGATCTGAAAAAAATGGAAATGCAGTGCTGCTTGACTTTGGAAAAGAGACCTTTGGCTATGTAAAAATCCATGGGCTTCAGGGGCAGGGTAATGTTGGCTTATTTTATGGCGAATCGAAAGAAGAAGCGTTGTCTTTAGATAGTGGGGAAACAATAGACAGGTTACACGTAAACTTTAAAACAAAAAATGATACCACCACTACGCTAACCAAAGCTTTCAGGTACGTCAATGTGGTGTTGCCGGCAGGCGCAACGATGGATTCTGTGTCTATGTTATACGAATATGCACCGGTAAAAGACCGTGGCAGCTTTCTATGCTCAGATGCGGAAATCAATAAAATCTATGACGTATCAAAATATACCTTTCACCTTAACACCCGTGAATTTTTTATTGATGGGATTAAGCGCGACCGCTGGGTGTGGTCGGGCGATGCTTATCAAAGTTTCCTGATGAATTATTACCTGTTATATGATTCACCTACAGTTACACGTACATTGCTTGCGTTGAGAGGAAAAGACCCTGTGACCAGCCATATCAACACGATTATGGATTACACTTTTTACTGGTTTATGGGCATTAAAGACTATTACCTGTATACCGGGGATAAATCTTTCATTGCACAGTTTTATCCAAGGATGAAAATCCTGATGGATTACTGTCTGTCCAGAACCAATAAAAATGGCATGCTGGAGGGTAAGGCAGGCGATTGGGTATTTATCGACTGGGCAGATGGATTAAGCAAAAAAGGCGAACTGAGCTTTGAACAGATTTTGTTTGCAAGAAGCCTTGAAATGATGGCGGAGAGTGCTGCAATGGTTAACCGCAGTGACGAGGCTGCAAATTATGGTCAGTTGGCCAAAACGTTGAAATCCAAAATCATGACTACATACTGGAATGCCGACAAACATGCGCTGGTTCATAGCAGTATTGATGGGCAGCAAACAGCTAATGTAACCCGGTATGCGAATATGTTTGGTATCTTTTTCAATTATTTCAGCCCGGGTCAGGAGCAGGAAGTAAAAAAACATGTCTTGTTAAATGATAATATCCAAAAGATTAAAACACCATATATGCGTTTTTATGAGTTGGAAGCTCTTTGCGCAATGGGCGAACAACCTTACGTACTCAAAGAAATGAAGGCATACTGGGGCGGAATGTTAAAAGAAGGTGCTACCAGTTTTTGGGAAGAATACGATCCTGCAAAGAAAGGAACGGCCCACCTTGCCATGTATGGCCGCCCATTTGGAAAAAGCCTGTGTCACGCCTGGGGGGCAAGCCCGATTTATTTGTTGGGTAAATATTATTTAGGTGTTAAGCCACTATCTGCCGCATATGCAGAATGGGTTTGTTCACCGGATCTTGGAGGATTGAAATGGATGCAGGGAAAAGTGCCTACACCTGATGGCGAGATAGACTTGTATTGCAGCAGGACGGAGATTAAAATTAAATCGCCCGTGGGCACCGGAATCCTCAGGGTCAAAAGTAAAACTCTACCCGTAGTACCTGGCGCACGAGTTAAAATTGCTGCTGCGGGTTTATATGAAATAGTTGTAGAAAAAGGGAAAGAATATCAGGTTAAATACCAGGCAATATAGATAGGTTAGAATAGCAATAAGGTTGACGACAAGATGGATTAATTATTCATCTTGTTATCGCCACTGCCTGGAATATAGCCCAGGTCGGGCGTAAGCCAATGTAAAAGCATCACCCTCGAATAGCGGTAATTGAATGGTGCGCAGATAAAAACTGCGAGAAAAAGCACGCCTACATAGTACCACAAATTCTCATACGTTAGCGGTAAACCCAATATGTACATCGCCACGCTTGCCGTAATCATCTCTGCAACATTCATGGCGTAACTGATAAACATAGAAACATAAAAAAAACCGGGCTCCCGTTCAAAACGCAAATTGCAGTAGGAGCAATATTCATTTGTGGTTTGCCCCTTAAATGATAATGAATACATTTTCCCTGAAAAGATATCGCCTTTTCTGCATCGCGGACACTTGCATTGGATAACAGCCTGTAGTTTTGATATGGGTGGTTTCATTTCGCTTTTTCTTCTACTTGTAAATCGTAAACAGGGGCGGATTGTTTTGCCAAATATCCATAATACTGATTATCAAACCTAAGTGATCCTGTTTGCCCTTTAACCGCGTTTTTTTCTTAAAAAGTTTATTTCGTTTCAGAATTTATGTTACATTTGTCGCCACGACAGGATACTCCATTGTTGTCAAATGCCCGGATGGCGAAATTGGTAAACGTTGCGGTCTCAGAAGCCGTTGGAGTAAGATCCTTGAGAGTTCGAGTCTCTCTTCGGGCACATTTACAGATTTCTCTGTAGTGCGCAAAACAAAAAACCTGCAGGCTTATATCCTGCAGGTTTTTTTGTTTCCAATCCCTTGTTATTTTTCCATTCATCTGTATGCAAAGTCAAATCTTTGGCGCCATTAAATTTTTGCGGATGATAATCTCTAATTTTATAAAACAGCATATCAAGCTGGATTGTACAATAAAAATCATGAGTAATCAAAATCATAAAATGGCAGGAATCACTTATTCAGTATTAGACCTCGCTACAGTAGTTGCAGGTAAAACCCCTGAAGACACCTTTCGCAATAGCCTTGATCTGGCCAAACATGCAGAAGAATTAGGTTATACCAGGTATTGGCTGGCAGAACATCATAATATGATCAGTGTAGCGAGTTCAGCCACTTCAGTCCTGATCGGATATATTGCGGGCGGGACTAAATCTATCCGTGTAGGATCGGGTGGTATCATGTTGCCCAATCACTCCCCTTTAGTAATAGCAGAACAATTTGGTACGCTGGCATCACTATACCCTGGAAGAATAGACCTTGGGCTTGGCCGTGCACCAGGCACCGATCAAATCACGGCAGCAGCAATAAGAGGCAGCCGTTTTAATGCGGCAAACGATTTTCCGGAGGATGTGGAGCAATTGCAACGTTATTTTTCAGACGACAACAGGAACAGCCAGGTGAGGGCCATTCCAGGTGAAGGATTAGACATCCCGATCTGGATTTTAGGATCCAGCACAGACAGCGCGCGCTTAGCTGCAGCAAAAGGACTTCCTTACGCTTTTGCAAGCCATTTTGCTCCGGCACAGTTTTTAACAGCCATCAATATTTACCGTCAGAATTTTAAGCCATCTGAAACACTGAAAGAACCTTATGTAATTTCATGCATAAATGTTGTTGCCGCTGATACAGATGAAGAGGCCAACAGGTTAACAACCTCTTTACTGCAATTTTTTGTGGGCGTGATTACTGGTCGCCGCAGGTTGTTGCAGCCTCCGGTTGACAGTATGGACGGCATCTGGACTGAAGAAGAACAAGCAGGTGTTGCTCAAATGCTGGGTTGTTCTTTTGTTGGGAGCCCCGAAACAATTAAAGAAGATATTCAGGCTTTCATCAATCAGACTAAGGTAGATGAAGTGATGGTTACTTCGCATATTTTCGATCATCAGGCAAGGATTCATTCTTATGAATTGTTTGCTGATGTTATTAAAACGATTAAGTCGCCGGTATTAACCGAGCAGTCCTCTAATTAATATCTAAAATAATAAGCAATGGAATACAGACAATTAGGTGCATCAGGTTTAAAGGTGCCGGTATTGAGTTTCGGAACCGCAACATTCGGTGGCGGAAATGAATTTTTTAAAGCCTGGGGTACAACACAGGTTGATGAAGCAAAACGAATGGTTAACCTATGTCTTGATGCAGGAGTCAACTTATTTGACACTGCAAATGTGTATTCAAGGGGATTAGCTGAAGAAATACTGGGTCAGGTACTGGAAGGACTGCGCGATCAGGTATTGATTTCTACCAAGGCTACTTTCAGAATGGGCGATGACGCCAATGATTTTGGCTCGTCACGTTTACATCTGGTAAAACAATGTGAAGACAGTTTGAAACGGTTAAAGACCGACCATATTGATATTTATCATATGCATGGTTTTGACGGTACTACACCTGTTGAAGAAACATTAAGAACCCTTGACAATCTTATTCAGAGCGGTAAAGTACGTTATATTGCCTGTTCCAATTTTTCTGGCTGGCACCTGATGAAATCATTGTCTGTATCTGAGCGATATGGCTGGTCAAAATATATCGCGCATCAGGCCTATTACTCTTTACTGGACAGGGAATTTGAATGGGAACTGATGCCGCTGGGAATTGATCAGAATGTAGGTACTATTGTGTGGAGTCCTTTGGCTTCCGGTCGCTTGTCTGGGAAATACAGACGTAACCAGCCATTACCAGCTGACAGCCGTGTACAACAGGGTGGCGGACACGGGCCGGCATTAAATGAAGAACGCCTGTTTACCATCGTAGAGGCCCTTGATGAGGTTGCTGAAGAAACTGGTAAATCTGTTGCGCAGGTTTCCATCAATTGGTTATTGCAGCGTCCAACAATTGCGAACATAGTGATTGGCGCACGGAATGAAGAACAGTTGACACAAAATCTTGAAGCTATAGGATGGAACCTTACCGTAGATCAGGTGAAAAAACTTGATGACGCCAGTAAAAGCGAACCTATTTATCCTTATTGGCACCAGCAACAAGACCTGGTACTGAACCCCTTACCAAAATTTTACTAGAAATTACTTCGGCTAACATAAATCAGCACAGCATAGAAATATTGTTGTGCTGATTTTTTTGTTTATAGCCAGGCTATTTAAACCCGATATTAAACCATTGACAATCTCTTTTTAATTGTAAATTAGCTCAACTAAATATAAATTTTATGAGATATATTTCAATGTTATTGCTGTTTACAGCCATTTCTTTCACGGGTTTTGCACAGAATAAAGATGCTATTCTAGGGCAATGGATTAATTCTACAGGGGAAGCACATGTAGAGATTTACAAAAAGGGCGCTAAATACTTCGGTAAAATAGTATGGCTGAAGACGCAAAAAGATGAAAGGGGAATAGTAAAAACGGACCTTAAAAATCCTGACCCCAGCCTGCGTAGTAAGCCTATTCTCGGAATGGAAATGATGAGGGATTTTGTATATGATGATGGAAAATGGACTGATGGAAAAATATATGACCCAAAATCAGGTAAAACCTACAGTTGCAATATGAATATTAAAGAAAATGGAGATTTAAATATGAGAGGATACATTGGAATATCAATCATTGGAAGATCTGAAGTATGGAAAAGAGTTAAATAGATGCGTATATTTTTTTACATCCTGTTATTTGTGCCTTTGCTTGGCTTTTCACAAAGTTACGAGCTGGGTTCTTTAACAACAGAAACAAACACAAGTATTAGAGGACTGTCGGTAGTAACCGATAGTATTGCCTGGGTTAGCGGCAGTAATGGTTTCATAGGAAGAACAATCGATGGAGGCAAGGATTGGAAATGGACCAAACCCAAAGGTTATGAAAAATGCGACTTTCGCGATATAGAAGCGTTTGACGGAAACCGCGCAATCATAGTAAATGCAGGATCGCCTGCCTATATATTAAAAACTGTAGATGGCGGTAAAAACTGGACAGAGTGTTATAAAAACCTAGATTCCGCAATCTTTCTTGATGGTATGGATTTCTGGGATGAAAATAATGGGATCATCTTTGGTGATCCCATTAAAAACCGTATGCAGATCCTGACCACAACAGATGGTGGTCGCAGCTGGGGAAATTCAAGTGCCGGGTTGAGATATGATATGGCGCCTGGAGAAGCTGGTTTTGCTGCAAGTGGTACCAGCATAAAAACAATGGGCAGCGGAAAAGTATGGATTGCTACCGGAGGTAAAAAATCAAATATTTACACTTCAGACAATTACGGTTTGCTGTGGAAAAAATATGATTGTCCAATTTTGCAGGGCGAAAGTAGCACAGGTGCTTTTTCCATTGATTTTTATAATGAAAACCAGGGTATTGTGGTTGGTGGGGATTACCAAAAGGATAAAGAGAATGCCAACAACGTACTGCTGACCAGAGATGGTGGTAAATCCTGGGATAAGCCTTCCCGCCCGGTTTTTGGATACCGTTCTGGTGTTACGTGGTTTAATGATAAAAGCTGTTTTGCTACTGGTACTTCCGGAACGGATGTTTCAAGGGACGGCGGCTATCATTGGTACCACATTTCTGACGATAGTTTCAATGTAATAAAGAAAGCCAAAAAGGGAAATCTGATTATGATGGCAGGCAACAAAGGCCTCATTTATGCCCTTAAAGTTAAATATGACTAACACTATGACAAGTATAAAACCCACTATCAGTATCGAATATTGCCCGAAATGCGGGTGGATGCTCAGGGCCGCCTATATGGGACAGGAACTGCTCAGCACCTTCACAGACGAAATCCATGGCGTGTTGCTTCAGCCCAGCGAAACTGGTGGCGCTTATATTATCAGAATTAATGGCGACATCGTATTCGACAGAAAAGAACAGGGCCGCTTCCCTGAAATTAAGGAGCTGAAGCAGCTGGTGCGTGACGTGGTGAGCCCTGAGAAGAGCCTGGGCCATTCTGAGAAGAAAGACTAAATATGTCGCCCTTGGTCCATTCAGGCCTGGCCTGTTCCTGCGCAACCAGGTAACCAATCAAAAAGTTCAGCTGTGCATACTTCTTTCCTGCATTAAAATCAAATATCCCATTGATATCGTCCTGTGGTTTGTGGTAATATTTAGCGCGCCACTTTGCCACTGTTTCATTTAGGTTGTTCTTACCATCTTCAGTTTTGCTGCCATATTTAATATGCAAGGCAGGGATTCCCGCTACTACAAAACTGTACTGGTCACTTCTGGTAAAACGTGCCTGCGCAGGCTCCGGATCAGGTTCTACACTCAAGCCCAGAAACGCAGCTGCTTGCTCCACTTGTTTAATCAGCGAAGAATGTTCTGCACCCAAAGCAGTTACAGATAACAGCGGTGCAATGATAGTTGGCATATCTGTATTTACGTCAGCTACCATCTTTTTTACAGGAACCGTAGGATGCGAGGCAAAGTATTGTGATCCCAGCATGCCCATTTCTTCGCCTGTAACCATTACGATCAGTATAGATCTTTTAGGCTTTACCTTAATTTGCTGATAAATCTTTGTAATACCCAGCAAACTGGCAATGCCCGATGCATTGTCGTGCGCCCCGTTGTACAGTGAATCGCCTTCTATCGCTTTAGCTATTCCCAAATGGTCCAAATGGGCGCTATGTACTACATATTCATTTTTAAGAACAGGATCGCTGCCGGGGATTTTACCTATCACATTATAACTAACAATATCTTTATAGGTGGTTTTGAACGACACATTGATACCTTGTTTGATAGCGAAAGGCTGCGGCTGCCCGGCTTTCAATTGTACGCTCACCTGTTGCAGGCTGTGCCCGCTACTTTCAAAGAGGGAGTTGAGGAACTCATATTTAATGGAAGCAAGAAAACCAATCTGATCTGAATAATAAATTTGTGAAAAAACCACCTTCCCCTTGTTATCAATCACACTATATACCCCATTGCTCAAATCGGCAAGGTGGTTTGCTGAGGAGTCGGCAATACCTATAATTACACCAGTAGCACCATGTGCAGCAGCTACTTTCAGTAGTTTTCTATTATTCATTACATGCGCGGCCACAGATGAGGAGAATTTTGCAGGCGCGCCTTTCGTTATCACAACTGTCTTACCTCTTACATCTATATCTTTGTAATCGTCATAACCCAGTCCGGGTTCACTAATCCCATAACCTACAAATACCAGTGAAGAGGCTTGTTGTACAGCAGGTCTGGCAGGATTAGGATACACTATATAATTGGAGGCAGCCGATGTGCCAGGGATATTTAAAGGTTCCCCTGTTATTGTAATTGTTGCATCCCTGGCAAAAGCCTTCCGCAGGTTTACTTTTTGGAGCCACGTACCATTTTCTCCTGCGGGGATAACACCCGAGGATTTCAGCCTGCCTGTCACGTAGTCTACAGCCATCTGATAGCCTTCTGTTCCTGGCATACGTCCCTTTAGCCTGTCGTCCGCCAGATAGGTAATGTCTGCCTTGATTTGATCAGCACTGACTGTTTCAATTGCTTCCCCTATGTTTTTATTGAGGCCCGCATTTTGTCCAAGGACATTGTTAATAGCCAAAATGGAACAAACAGCTGATAGAACGTATATTTTTTTTAACACCATAGTTTAATATTAAATATTCTTATTTTGTAATGAGCTGCAGGTGATACTCCTGGATCGATGCCGGGTTTTGAGGGGTAAGCGTAAAAGATACTTTAATGTTTGCTTTTTCTCCTTCCAATATGCAATATCCCCTGAGTTGGTTTTCAGCAATGAGTTCATGCACAGCCTTGATTTTACCAGCCGCGGTATAGATAGATATCGCCTCCTTTTTCAATTCTGTTGTGAAATAATCCATAAAAAAGTTTTGTGCAAAAATCCCGCTCTTTTCAGCGTTTTTCCATTCGGGCAGCAGTTTCAATAACTCATTTTTTCGCTGGTTCAAAATATCTGAAGCAGGCAGTTGTCTGGGCATTATACCCGAAATGGAGAGTAGGGTATCAAGGGCACGGCCGTTGATTACAGCTGCCCTTGCGTAAGTTGCATTGGCAAAAGAAACGATGCCAATTCCGTATTCAGGCATAATATTCCACTGACTACCAAATCCTGGGAGGCCGCCGGTATGACCAACATATACACGGTTTTCACAATCTTTGGTCCAGCGAAGGCCGTATGCGTAAGCATTCACTTGCGGACAGGTCTTTCCATTGTTTACTGCTGTGGTGTTCATAGAATAAATATTCCATGGATACTGCATTTCCCTCACAGAACTTCGTTTAACAGGCCCTGTTTCCTGATCATCTCTTGGCGGCCAAGCAGATAACTGAAAAGCCATATATTTACTAAAGTCTTCAATCGTAGTGATTAACCCACCCATGGCCCCATAAGCACCATCATGTAACATTGGCTGTTCAATCCACTTCGATTCTATCCATCGGTATCCATGTGCCAGCTGCGCCGGGGGTACTTTTGTATATTCCCAATAAGTATGGGTCATACCCAGGGGTTTCAAGATATTATCATTGATATATTGTTGATAGGGGAGGCCTGAGACCTTTTTTATAATGTAACCCAATGTAGCAAACCCTAGATTACTGTATTCGTAGCTCAGGCCGGGATCGTTGGAAAACGAGAGTCCGTTTTTGTATATCGCGAGCAGTTCTTCATCAGTGCTGGCCAGTTGCCTGTCGCCCCATGGATTATCCTCCGGATAGCCCGCAGCATGGGTAAGCAAATGTCTGATGGTCACTTCAGGTGCATCTTTAGTTAAGGGCGGTGTTTGCTGCATTTCCGCAACATACATGCGTATTGGGTTATCTAATTTGAGTTTTCCATCGTCACGTAATTTAAGTATCGCCATGGCCGTGAAGCTTTTAGACATAGAAGCAATGCGGAAATCAGATCCGGGACCAGCGGCAGTCTTATTCGTGATGTCAGTGTAACCTATTTGCCCGGTATGCACCAGCTTGCCGTCAAGCACAATCCCGTAAACCAATCCTGGGATATGATTTTTTGATGCATAATCTTCGTACATATGCGCAATTGCGGGAGCTGCTGCAGCTATTTTTTCCGCGCGCCTCGCATCAGTAAATACCGGAGGTTTGTAGCCTTGCGCAAAACCTGCAATTGAACAGGATAAAAACAGACAGGCAACGGAAAGCTTTACTATCATGGCATATATAAATTAATCGTTCATTAGTTCTTAAAACGGGAATCTGC